>ERZ1034569.7-NODE-7-length-68000-cov-13.512988_pt1 | contig 68000 bp, 69 predicted proteins | sample MGYA00520706_ERZ1034569 | MGnify/ENA primary metagenome ERZ1034569 (study PRJEB33760, sample SAMEA4777722) | hypersaline lake metagenome | biome: hypersaline environment; feature: brines | place: Spain | collected 2014-08 | depth 0 m ...
GACTGCCCCCGCCCCGAGTCGCCGCAACAGCCCGCGTCTGGTCTGTGCCATACTCGCGTGTCTATTTCTGACTACTTCAACTTATGATTACTCTCAGAGGGTGTTCTCCGCGGACAGAAGACTCGTCCGCCCCGGAATAACTGTGACGAATAGAAACGTCTCGCCAGTATTATGAACGAGCATTGCGAACCATCGTTCGATGACAGAGATCGTCGCGACGACGTCGGGGCTGTACCCGATACCGGACCCCGCGAAGCGCGAACTGTCGGAGTTGAAGGGCCACCAGAAGGGTGACCTGCTCTCCGGCGACGAGAGTGAGGCAGTCGCGGCCGCCTACGACGCGGCCCGAGAGACGGTAATCGCCGACCAGGTCGCGGCCGGCCTCGACCGAATCGTCGAGGGACAGTTGCGGTGGGACGACATGTTGGCCCACCCGCTGACGCTGGCCGACGGCGTCGAGACCGGCGGGATCGTCCGCTACTACGACAACAACAACTTCTACCGCGACCCGCAGGTCGTCGACGAGATCCAGCCGTCCGGTGATGTCGGTGCGGAGCTGACCGCCGCGACGGAACTGCTCGACCGCCAGGACGACTTCGAGACCGAGAGCGGGGCATCGGTCGCGTTCGACGGCGACACTGCGAGCAGTCTCCAGTCGGTCCTGCCGGGCCCGTACACGCTGGCGGATCTGGCGACCGACGAGCACTACGACGACGAGGCGGAGCTGCTGGCGGCCGTCGCCGAGCTGTTGGCCGCCGAGGTCGAGTCGTTCCCGGCCCACGGCACCCTGTTCTTAAACGAGCCCAGCTACGTCGTCGACCCGCCCGAGGACGGACTCGACGAGCGTGCGAGTGCCGCCATCGACACGGTCGCGACGGCGACGGACGCGGACGTGGTGGTCAACACCTACTGGGGCGCCTTCGAGGAGAAGCCGTACGCCCACCTGATGGACGCCGCCGTCGACGCCGTCGGCTTCGACTTCGTCGCCGGTGACCGCGAACAGAACCGTTACTGCATCAACGAGTACGGCACGACAGACGACGTGGCGTTGGGGCTGGTCGACGGCCAGAACACGCTCGTCGAGGACCCGGAGACGGTCGCCGACCGCATCGCGTGGGTCGACGACCAGACGCCGCAGGCCGACTTCGGGACCGTGTACGCCACACAGAACACGGAGACGTTCTACCTGCCGGTGAACCGCCACCGGGAGAAGCTGGCCGCGCTCGCCGAGGGTGCGACACTCGCCCGCGAGCGACTGGAGACGGAGGTGACAGCATGAGCCGCAACCCACAGAACCGCGAGCAGTTCCGCCCCGAGGACCACCCGAACGACCACTTCCTCCCGACGACTGTCGTCGGCTCCTACAAAAAGCCGACGTGGCTGAACCGTGCCCGCGAACGGTTCGAAGACGACGAGGCACGGTTCGACGCCGACGACTGGCAGGAGACGACGGACGACGCCGCGCGGCTGATCACCCGCGAGCACGAACGTGCCGGGCTCGACGTGGTCGTCGACGGCGAGGTGCGGCGCAACGAGATGGTTGAGTACTTCGCCGAACGGATCGACGGCTACGAGTTCAACGGGCCGGTGAAGGTGTGGGGGCACAACACCTTCCGCAAACCCTCCGTCGTCGACGAGGTTGAATACGCCGAGCCGTGGCTCGTGGAGGAGTTCGAGTTCGTCGACGAGGTGGCCGAACGGCCGGTGAAGGTGCCGATCACGGGGCCGTACACGCTCGCCCGGTGGGCGTTCGACGAGCAGTACGACGACACCGCCGAGTTGACGTACGAACTCGCCGATCTGGTCAACCACGAGATCGAGCGACTGGTCGAGGCCGGCGCGCGGTACGTCCAGATCGACGAGCCCGCGCTCGCACAACACGTCGACGACCACGCCATCGTCGGGGAGGCGCTGGAACGGATCGTCGCGGGCGTCCCCGAGGAGATCCGGATCGGCCTCCACGTCTGTTACGGCGACTACTCCCGGATCTACCCGGAGATCAACGAGTTCCCCATCGACGAGTTCGACGTGGAGCTGTGTAACGGCGACTACGAACAGCTCGATGTGTTCGCGGACGGGAACTTCGCGCCGGATCTAGCGCTCGGCGTGGTCGACGCCCACACCGCCGAGGTGGAGCCGGTCGCCGAGATCGAGGACAACATCCGGCAGGGGTTCGAGATCGTCCCGCCGGAGAAGCTCACTGTCTCCCCGGACTGCGGGCTGAAGCTGCTCCCGCGGGAGATCGCGTACGGGAAGATGGAGAACCTCGTTGAGGCCGCCCGGAACGTCGAGGCACAGCTCGACGCCGGCGAGATCGACGTGGCCGCGCCGGCGCCGACGGCCGACTGAGCCAGGTCGTCAGTGGTTCCGTCAGTCGAACCGGTCGGCCACCGACAACAGGTAGCCGGCGACGACACCTTGGACCAACAACAGGAGCAACTGGCCCGAGAGGAGCGACGCGACCGCGCCGAGCCCGACCACAAGGAGGGTGATAGTCAGCGCCCACCGACGGAGCCGGAGCAACGACACCAGCGTGACGATCTGGCCGACCGCGAACGCTACGCCGACCGACCCGCCGAGAAAGCCGAGCGGGCCGGAGACGAACGAGCCGAGGCCACCGAGCAACTGGAGGACACCGGTGACGATGCCGGCCGCGGCGAGCAACACCACACCCAACGGCACCGATCTGTCTGTCGCGGGAACACTGTCGGACATACGCCCGGGTCGGTGCCGGGGGCAAATAGCTCCTGTGGCGAGTCTCACACGCTGTCGTCTTCGTCGTCCGTTCGGTGTTCTCACTCGTCGCTCACTCGGTGTTCCCGCTCGTCGCCCGCGGAGCCACAGGAGCTAACCCACCGGCTCGCCACGGACAGGTGTGAGCGAGGCGTTTCACCCGGAGTTGGAGGCGACGGCCGAGCGGATCGCGTCGATGGAGATCCGCGGCGCGGCGACCATCGCGGGCGCCGCCGCCGAGGCGTTGGCGGCACAGGCGCGGGCGTCTGACGCCGCCGACCCGGCGGGGTTCCGTCGTGAACACCGCCGCGCCGGCCGGCGGCTGTACGACACTCGCCCGACCGCGGTGTCGTTGCCGAACGCGCTCCGGTACGTGTTAGACCGGATGGACGGCGACAGCGTGGCGGAACTGCGTGCGTCCGTGGTCGACGCCGCCGAGGCGTTCCAGACCCGACTCGACCGCGCACAGACTGATCTGGGTGAGATCGGCGCGAACCGACTCCGCGACGGCGACACGGTGATGACCCACTGCCACTCGACGGACGCGCTGGCGTGTGTCGAGGCCGCCGTCGAGCAGGGGAAAGAGCTGTCGGCGGTCGTCAAGGAGACCCGGCCGCGCAACCAGGGGCACATCACCGCCGAACAGCTCCGTGCGGCGGGGGTGGACGTGACGCTGATCGTCGACTCCGCGGCCCGGCGGTATCTCGACGAGGTGGACCACGTGCTCGTCGGCGCCGACTCCATCGCCGCCGACGGCTCCGTCGTCAACAAGATCGGCACCTCCGGGCTGGCGGTCAACGCCCGCGAACGTGGGGTGCCGATCGTCGTCGCCGCCCAGACGATCAAGCTCCACCCGGAGACGCTCACGGGCCAGACCGTCGAGATCGAGATGCGCGCCGAGACGGAGGTGGTCGACGACGAGACGCGCGCCGAGATCGGCGGGGTCGCGGTGGAGAATCCGGCCTTCGACGTGACTCCGCCGCGGTACGTCGACGCGATCGTCACCGAGAGCGGTCAGTTCCCCCCCGAGACGATCGTCACGCTGATGCGAGAGCTGTTCGGCGAGTCGGCGGCGCGGCCGTGGGCCGACTCGGAGGAGTGAGCGCAGTGGGTCGCCACTGTCTGGCGTAGCTACACGATCTGTCCGGTGTGTCTGGCGGGAGCTGAAGTGGCTCTAGACGGCAGACTACCCGGATAAGTCGCTCTCGGTGGGCACTGGTTAGACGAGTGTCGCCGCTCGCTCTACTGACAATCGGGGTCGTTGCAGTCGGACTGTTGCTCGCTGCGCGTCTTGTCGCCGTCCGGGTGGTCGTCGTTCATCCGCCGCTGGGAGACGTGAGTGGCACACTGTTGGCACCGGCTGGGACGTTTCGCTCGGCGTTGCGACGTTCGGGTCGTTCGCGCTGGCTGTTTCGAACTACCGCAAACCGCGTGACAACGACACGGGGGACCAGACGATAGTGTCGGGTGACAACAACGAGGTAGATGGGCAGAACCAGATGGTGGTTTCGGGCGACAACAACGATGTCACGGTGAGTATTGATGCAGAGAGTGTCGGTACGCTGTTGGACAAATCCGGTACATCTGGAGACGACATATCCGACGAGACGGACGAAGGGATAACAACCGATGCACGGTCGGAGGTGGACGACAGTTCGACAGAGAAGCCGTAGCCTGTCGGTCCCGGAGGTTCAGTCTCTGTCCTGTCGGAGGACCCACTGCCGCACACCCGCAGACAACATCGACTCCCACGAATCGAACCCGGTGTGGCCCACGACGTACCTGTCGAACGCTGTGTTCTGCGTCTGTTTGAGCCCAGTATTCTCCTCAACTATTAGCGGACTCTCTCGGGAGAATGACTCGATGTCGTCGAAATCTGTGTGCGTCTGCATGAATCGATCGGTGAACAGATCAGAGACACTGACGTTCCGCTCGTCGCCTTCGAGCGCTACTCGGTCGACAGCCTCTCTGAACGCGTCAGACCCCTCGATGCGGACGCCCATATACACCGGTGAGAGTCACTACCGGCTAAAAGGTGTGGTGTGGCAGAGAGTCGACAACTACCGACCGTCAAGTTCGAACGATTCGCGTCGCGCACTCGTGTTTAGATACGCAACTGTGGTTGCTGGCCGCGAAGCGTGGTGTGCCGCTCAGTGAGTCGTCAGTTGCTCGTCGCCTCACTTCGCCAGGTCTGGACGGTGGGAGTTGCTGAGGTTCCACACCGAGGTCACACCGGATCGCGCCGAAACTTCCGCACCGGAACGTCGGTGACGCCGTCGTAGTCGTCGTCCGCGCCGACGAGTAACGTGCCGTCGACTGTCTGTGCAGTTGCGAGTGCGAACGCGTCACCGAGCGCCGGCGAGTGTCGGTGTTTGAACGTTGCCGCCGTCTCCCACGTCTCTGCCGTATCGACACGCCTGATCCCACTCTGTCTGATCACGTCGGTGACGGTCGCTGCCCTGTCTGCACTCGCAGTCGCTCTGACGACGTACCTGACCTCTGTGAGGTTGACCGCGGAGATGTACCCGTCGGTCGTCCCCTCGACGGCTTCGAGGTACCGCTCCACGGTGTCGCCACCGGGTTCGTCACAGAAGTACGCTACCAACGGTTCCGTATCGAACACGACCGTGGCTGGCAGTTCGTCGGTCGTCACTCCGCCGACTCCTCGGAGTCGTTGTCGTCAGACCTCTCCGTTGTGGTGTTGTCACTGGTGCTCTCTCCGACCAGCGCGGCGTCAGCCGCGTCCCGCGACCGCTCCGTTCGGAGGAGTTCTGTCGCTGTCCGTCCCGACTCGTCGGTCTCGCCTGCCAGAACGCCACGGAGATCTGTGACCGACGTGATCGGTTGCACCACGACCGCACCACCCTCCGTCTCGACGAACTTCACGCGGCCGGGCGCGTCGACACCCAACTTCTCGCGAAACTCCTTCGGGATCGTCGCCTGCCCACGGGCGCTCACAGAGACAACTTGTTCTGATTCCTCGGTGCTCATACTCTCACTGGTCATAACGTGTTTCGACAGTATACATCTACTGGTCGTTACTCCTCGACCACTCACCCGCCCCCACGACAAGGGCTTTCACCCACACCGACCAACAGAGCCGGAGTGACCGACGTGTTGTGTGCGGGACACGTCAACTGGGACGTGACCCTCAGGGTGGCGGAGTTGCCAGCGCCGGACGGCGAGGTACAGCTGCGCGGCACCGCGGAAGCCGGCGGCGGGAGCGCGGCCAACGTCGCGGTGAACCTCTCCGGGTTGGGTGGTGACGCGGCGTTGTTCGGCTCGACGGGGACCGACGAGATCGGCGAGCGCGCCCGGCGGGAACTGACCGCCTCGGGTGTCGAGACACGGCTCGTCGAGGCCGACGGGTCGACCGCGGTGAAGTATCTGATCGTCGACGGCGACGGCGAGGTGATGGTGTTGTCGGGCGCCGGCGAGAACGAGGCGTTCCACGCGAGTGATCTCTCGGCGACGGCACTGGAGACGGGCGTGTGTCACCTGACGAACCAGCCGCCGGCGGTGGCCGCGGCGGTGGCCGAGCGTGCCCGCGACCGCGGTACGACGGTGAGTTTCGCACCTGGACGCCGGCTCGCAGACCGGGACTTCTCGGCGGCGTTGGCGTTGGCGGATCTCGTCTTCGTCAACGAACGCGAGGCGGCGTCGCTGGGGCCCGACCCGTGGGGGGACCGACTCCGCGAGGACGCGGCGGTGATCGTCACGCTCGGTGCCGACGGCGCCGCCGTCCACACCCGCGAGTGGGAACACACCCACCCCGGGTTCGAGACGACGGCACTCGACACGACCGGTGCCGGCGACGCCTTCGCGGCAGGCTACCTCGCCGCGCGCCGGGGTGTGGTGTCGGAGTCGGTACAGACGGCCGCGGCGGCGACGGCCGGTGACCGGTCGCTCCCCGGGAGAACCGCCGGCGACGGCGTCAATGTCGCGACCGCGCTTGCAGTCGCGAACGCCTGCGGTGCGGTCACGTCCCGCACGCTGGGAGCGCGTGCGGAGCTGGGGAGCGAGCGACTGCGAGACGTGATCGGTGAGTGACGGCGAGACAAGACGTGATCGGCGAGTGACGGCGAGACGGGCCCGAACAGGGGGCGTGGCTACTCGTCGAGGTGGACGACCATCACGACCTCCGCCGTCTCGACGAGTTCCCCGTCACCGTCGTATGAGTGTTCCTCGACCACTTCGAACTCGTCGGCCGCGAGCGTCTCGCCGGCGGCGTGGAGCGTGTCGTCGTCGAGTTCGTACTCCTCGTTGGCGATTGCGGCCTCGATGTCGCCGACTGCGCCGCCGTACTTCGGGCCGACGGTCGCGTAGTCGAGGTCGATATCGACGATCTCGGCGGTCGCTTCCGGCGCGGTGGCGTCCGGGTACGCCGTCAGATCCTCGACGTGCATCACGCTCGCGACGGCGTCCTCGAAGCCAGCCAGGTCGCCGTACACGTCGACGGCCGGCACGTCCGCGTTCAGTGCCAACCCGCGGTCGCTCTTGAACGACCGGAGCGCCGACACGACTGCCATCGCGCGTTCACCAGGCGCCAACGGGGCGTCGTACCCCTGCGGCTCCGGCCACGACTGCCGGTGGACGCTCTCTGTGCCGTCGGCGTATGCGGCCGCCCACACCTCCTCGGTGACGAACGGGAGGATCGGCGCGAACAACCGGAGGACGGTCTCGTGGACCGTCCGGAGCGTGTACGCCGTCGACTCTGCTGCCCCGTCGCGTTGTTTCGCAAGCTCGAGGTAGTTGTCACAGAACGTGTCCCAGAAGAACCCTCGCAGTTCCGTCCGGGCCTTGGCGTACTCGTGGCCACGGAAGTGGTCGGTGACCGTTTCGACCACGTCGTCCAGCTTCGAGAGGAGCCACTCGTCGACCGGCTCCAACGCGGGTGGCTCGGCACCGCTCGGTTCCGGCGGCGCTCCGTCGAGGCCCTCGCTCGCGAGATCGTCGACGAGCTTCGAGGCGTTCCACAGCTTCTGGATCAGTTTCTCCCCTTGTCGGAGTTCGTTCGTCTTGTACGGGAAGTCGTCGCCGACGGCGTACCCCGACGCCCAGTACCGGATCGCGTCCGTCGGGTACTCGTCCATCACTGTCGACGGCGAGACGACGTTCCCCCGCGAGGAAGACATCTTCTCGCGGTTCTTGTCCAACACCCAGCCGTTGATCAGGACACCCTCGAACGGCACCTCACCGGTGTGTTCGACACACTTGACGACCGTGTGGAACAACCAGAAGGAGACGATGTCGTGGCCCTGTGGCCGGAGGTCGATCGGGTACAGGTCAGGTTCGTCGAAGCCGATCTCACCCGTCTCCTCGTCGTACCCCCAGCCGGCGTTGATCAACGGGGTGAGCGAGGAGGTCGCCCACGTGTCGAACACGTCCTCCTCGGGTTCGAACCCGTCGTGGCCACAGGCCGGGCATGCGTCGACGGACGGCTCGTCGGCGATGGGGTCAACCGGGAGCCGTTCGGGCTCGGCGAGAATCTCCTCGTTGCAGTCGGCGCAGTACCACACCGGGAACGGAATCCCGGAGTCGCGTTGCCGGGAGATACACCAGTCCCACTCTAACCCCTCGATCCAGTGTTCATACCGGGAGAACATCTTCTCCGGATACCACTCCATCTCGCGGCCGGCTTCGAGATACTCCTCGGTGTGGTCGAGCATCTCGATGTACCACTGCTCGGTGACGAGATACTCGACAGGCGCGTCACAGGAGCGTTCGTGCACCTGGACGACGTGTTCGATCGGGTCACGCGCGAGCAACGCCCCCTCGTCGTCGAGATCCACCTTGATCGCGGCGCGGGCCGCCTTCGTCGACAACCCCTCGTAGTTGCCCGCTAGCTCCGTCATCGTCGCGGACTCGTCGATAGCGACCCGCAGGTCCAGGTCGTGGGCCTGGTACCACTCGATGTCCGTCTGGTCGCCGAACGTACAACACATGACGATCCCGGTGCCGGTGTCGGCCTCGACACGGTCGTCGGCGTAGATCGGCACCTCGTGGCCGAACAGTGGGACCTCACAGGTCCCGCCGACGAGGTGTTGGTTGGCGTCGTCGTCCGGGTGGACGAACATCGCGACACACGCCGGCAGGAGTTCCGGCCGGGTCGTCGAGATGACGACCTCGTCGCCCGGCGCCGTCGGCACCGCGTACTCGCTCTCGTCGCGTTGTGGGTTCGCGGGCGGCTCCGATCCAGTCTCGGCGAGCGTGAACGCGACATCGACGAACTCCGAGTCGCGTTTCTCTTCTTCCATCTCCACCTGTGAGATCGCGGTCTCACAGTCCGGACACCAGATCGTCGGGGCGCGTTCGCGGTACTCGCGGCCCTTCTCGTAGAGGTCGATAAACGAGAGCTGTGAGGTGCGTTGGACCCGTGGCTCGATCGTCTTGTAGGTGCGCGACCAGTCGACAGAGACGCCCAGCGACTGGAGTTCCTCCGTGAAGCTCTCCTCGTAGTCGACACACACCTCGCGACACTTCTCCTGGAACTCACGGCGGCTGTAGTCGGAGTGGTGGATACCCAGCTCCTGTTCGGTCAACAACTCGGAGGCGATCCCGTTGTCGTCGTAACCGAACGGGAACAGGGCGTCACCGTCGTACATCCGGTGGAACCGGGCCGCGAAGTCCTGGAGCGTGTGGCCGTAGAGGTGGCCCATGTGGAGACTCCCGGAGACGGTCGGCGGCGGGGTGTCGATCGTGTAGGCGGTGTCCGGGTCGGCGTCGCCGTCGCCGAACCGGTAGGTCTGGGCGTCGACCCAGTGGTCGCGCCACTTCGGCTCGACCGCCTCCGGATCGTACCCCCCCGAGAGGTCGGAGTCGGTCTCGCCGTCCGTGTCGTCCGTCTCGCGCTGTGTGCTCATCGTCGTCCCTCCGTTCGCGTGTTGTCGTGTTCTGTCTGGCGGTTCGTCGGTCGGTGTGTACGGTTGCGTGTCGGTGTCGTGGACATGTCGGTGAGTGGTGGTCGGTCGTCGGGCGAGACACGAGTGGTGACGGCGTCGACTCGTCACGAGGAGGAGGTGGGGCTCACGCCCCTACACGGTCGGCGGCGGGGGGGCGCGACCGAACAGTGGACGCGACTGATGCCATCGCCAGCAACCAGGCAGTCGCGGCTCAAAACTCTTGTGCGTCCTCGGGAGCCCGCCACATGTGGTAGAGAAAGTACGCCGCCGAGACGGCGACGACGACTGCCGCGAGCGCGAGCCCGACGGCGGCTGGCCCGTCCGTCCGGACGGTGAGCAACGCCGCGCCGCCAGCCAACAACAACGAGAACGTCGACATGATCGTCCAGATCAGCCGTTCGAGCGCCACCGCCACCGGGTGGTCCCCGTCGTCGTCGGCGGAGTCGGTGGTCGTTGTCGCGCCGTCTGCCGTCACACCACTCTCTGTCGAGCTACTCGCTGCCGCTCCCGCTCCGGCGGTGCCGGAACCCGTCTCGGCGTCACGTGGCGTCGCGGGGTCGTCGGACTGGCGTCGCCGTCGTCGTCGTTGTCGTCTTCGGGCGCGGCGTCGCTGGTCCGTCTGCACACCACCCACCCGGGTCGCAGGCGTCAAAAGCTTCCCGCCACCCAGTCGGGTCGACGAAGCCGTCGTCCGGACAGAACAGGGTGTTCTTTGCCGTCGGCGGGCTACGCGGCGACGATGGGCAAGGTCAGCATCGGACTCCACGGCTGGCGGTTCGACGAGTCGGAGCTGTTCGGCGACGACGACGAGTGGCGGTCGTTGGAGGCGATGTCGCCGGACACGCGCAAACGACTGCTCCGGCTCCAGACGGTGATCGGGAAGCCGTGTGACGCCTGTTATCTGGTCCACGGCGAGGCGAACAAGAAGGCGTGTAACGTCGCCGAGGTGGTCTACGGGGAGCCGATGGACGAGGTCGTGCTCTGTTCGGACCACGAGACGGAGTTCCTGTTCTGGTTCCGGGAGCGTGGCGGGCGGTCGTTGGCCGGCCAGGAGACGTTCCGTGACGCCTTCCACGAGTGGTTCGACGACGGCGGTCGCGCCCCGGCAGGCTACGAGGGGATCGAACACGTCGCCGCCGAGCCGGAGGCGCTCCCGGAGCCGCCGGCGCCCGAGGACGTGTACGACCGCGAGGCGGAACTGCTGGACGACATCCGCCCGGAGTTCGAAGGCGAGGGCGTCAAGAAGGTCGGGAGTCGCGACGACGGGGACGCCGACACCACAGGCGAGACGGCAGACGACACTGGAGAGGAGAGTGGCGACGCAGGCGACGATCCCGATGTCGACAATCTCGATGTCGACGATCTGGACTTAGACAGAGAGTACCCCGGATCGTAGCCGACTACAGGCGCGCGTGCCGCGTCGGTCTACAGAGACGCGCCACGCCGTCGTGTCGCGTCAGGCGACCACCAGCCACGCGAGGAAGACGGCGACACCCCCGAGCGTCGTCGAGACGACGGCGTGGGTGCGGAGCCGGTCCAACAACGCGTGGGCGTCGCCGTCGACGGCAAGCGCGTCGTGGATCTCCGACCCGAGTTCACACCGCGGGAGGAAGTCCGTCGCGACGTGGAAGAACACCCCCGCCGCGAAGCCGAACACCACCCCACGGACGGCCGCGTCCGTCGGCAACGCGACGAACGACGCCCCGAGTGCGGTGATCCCCACGCCAGCCGCCGGGAGGAGCACGGCACGCCAGTCGCCGCCGCGGGCGACGTAGCGGTTCGCGGCCGCGTACCCCGCCGGCCCCTTGTGGGAGACGATCGACAGTCCCAACAACAGCCCCAGTTCGGGGACGTTGCCGTAGATCACGCCGATGATCAACCCCGCCGAAAAGGCGTGGGCAGTCAGCTCCAGGATCGCGCGGTCGCCGGGCACGTCGAGGTGACCCAGTCGGTGCCCCATCGCGTGACCGGAGTAGCCGACGAGCAACCCCAGCGCGATCCCGAACCCGCCGAAAGCCGCCGACTGGTTGATCGCCTGCGGTAACAGGAACACGGAAGCGCTGGTGATCATCGCGCCGCTGGCGAGCCCGTACCCCCACACCAACACCCGCGCCCGTCTCCGCGGGACACGCGCACCGACCCACGCCGCGCCACCCATCGACGCGAACGCGACCCAGCCGATCCACAACAGCTTCACCTGCGTCCCCGCCGACTCGCCGTTCACCAACGGCCACGCGGTCACGCCGGACAACAACGCCAACACCACCGTCGCGCCGAACCCTGCCGCGACGCTGGTCGTGTCGCCCGCCTCTCGCCGTGTCGCTGTCGCCTCGCTCACGTTGTTATCTGGCTGGTGTTCGTTAATAAGCCTGCTGGAACGACCGGCTGGCAGTTAGTAACAGTTCGGCGGGGAGCAGGCCGACAGGCGTCAGCCGTTCGGCTCGACAGTTTGGGAAACCCAGCCAGTCGCCCCCGAGGGGTACGGGTCACCCTCGCCGTTCTTGCGGGGTTGGACGGTGCCGTCGGTCTCGACGGCGCGGACGACCACCTCGTGTGACTCGCTGGCGACGTACTCGTGGCGCCACATCCGCGCGGCGTCGTCGGCCGGGTCGTCCAGATCGAGCGTCTCGGGGTCGGCGTCCGTCGGGACTCTGCTGGGCAACGGGTCCGACAGCGTGGCGGTCTCCCAGCTGTCGCCGCCGTCCGTCGAGATCTCGACGCGGTCGAGTCCCCGGGTGCCGGCGTAGGCGTGGCCACCGACGACGACACTCGGACCTGTGGTGTCGACCGTGTGGAGCTTGGCGACAGTGTGGACCGGACCGGTGCCGTGCCAGCCGCGTTTCTCCCAGTAGCCGTCGATCTCCTCGGTGAGGAACTCCAGCTCGGTGATCCACTTGACGTTGATCTCACCCCAGTGGCCGGGAACGAGCAACCGGACGGGCGAGCCGTGTCCCTGCGGGAGCGGCCCGCCGTTCATCCCGAACGCGAGGAAGGCGTCATCCAACGCCTCGACTGGGAAGTCCATCACGTAGCCGTCGTCGGCGCGAGCAGCGACGTGTGTCACCGCCTCGTCGAGTGTCACGTCCGACAACAACGCCTCGACCGGGACACCCGTCCACAGTGCCGTGTCCAGCTTCTGTCCGTTCAGCTTCTCGCCGACACACCGCAGAGAGACGAACCGGTACTCCGTCGGGTTGTCGAGCAGTCCGGCGAAGTCGAGTGTCCTCCCACCGTCGACTGCGCCGTGAATCTCCAACGTCCACTCTTCGCGACGGGTCCGTGGGTCTGCGGCGTTGATATCCACCTGGTAGAAGTTCCGTGACACCAACCCCTCCAGGTTCGGCACGTCGAGTGACCGGCCCTCAGCGGCCTCGAACAGCTGTCGTTCAAGATCGTCGTTCTCTACGTCCGCCGTCGTGACGGTGTCGTCCGTCCCACTCGCCTCGTCGGTCTCGGTCGCCGCGCTATCACGCGACAGTCGCGCGAACAGGCCGCTCACGCCGACCGCGAGGCCGGCAGTGCCGAGCGCTCGGAGGGCGGTCCGTCGGTCCTCGCCCGTACCGCGCACGTCGGTACTCGCGACTGCGACCACCCCGCCGGCGAGGCCGCCCGCGACGGCCGCGGGGGCTGTCCCGCCCGCCAGCAACGCGAGCAACGTCTGTGTGGCGACGACGGTCATCGGTGTCGCGACCCCTGTCCCGGTCCGGTTGGCGACGTGTTCTCCGAGCGGGACAGCCGCCCCGAGCACCCAAATCGCGGCGACGCCGACACTGACAGCGAACAACGGCTGTGCGGCACCCCCGATTTCCGTGATTCCGAACCGGACGAGAACGTCCGGTGTGCGGGCGAACAACCACCTGACGGCGGTGAAGACGAACCACTGACGGCCGAATCCGACGGCGGCACCAGCAGTCACCGTCGCCGCGAGGCCGGCGGCGACGGCGACGACGGCTGTCTCGCGACGCTGTGTGTCGACGCGTCTCACAACCGGATCGACACACTCCGGCCGCAAAGTCCTGACGCGACTGTGTGGGGAACACACTTCACCCCACCGGCCCACCACCGGGGCGTGGCCCACGACGTGCCGGCGGACGTCCAAGACGTACTCACACAACTCCACGAGGCCGCCGTCGAGGCGGCCGCGACAGCCGCTGGTGACGACGACAGTGCGAGTGGAGTCGACGCGGACGACACACCGTCGGCCGACACAGACGACGCGACAGTCGTCGACGACGCGGACGACACACCGTCGGCCGACACAGACGACGCGACAGTCGTCGACGACGCGGGCAACCCGACGGCCAACGACGACCCCAGTGACCCGACAGCCGACGCTCCAGAGGCGTTCGCCGCACCGGTGGAGACCGCACAGACTGTCGCGAGCAACAAACTCCCGGCAGGAGAACTCCGGAGCCAGTTCACACACGGCTACGACCGCGCACTCGCGATCGCCGCCGCCGAACCGGCCGTGGCCGCAGAGTACGTCCGCGCCGTCGACCGCCGACTCGCCGCGGTGACGGACCGTAGTCGCGACGGCGTGGCTGGCGACGACCCCGATCACTACACCGATCCGGACGACGCGAACGACTCCACCGACTCGGACGATCCGGACGACGCGAACGACGATTTGTAACTCGGTTTCGACTTAGAGTAGCTTCAAGTCCGTGGGCGTCTACAGGTCGTGTATGGAACCGGAGGAGGCAGTCCGACAGATCGCGTACGTCGTCGACGCGAACAGCACCGACGGCGGTCGACGCTGTGCGGCCGGCTACCGTCCCGTCTTCGACCGTGTCGCCGACGACCCGGACGCGGAGGTGACCGAACTCGCGACGGCACTGAGCGAGGAAATCGCCGCCGGTTCGCGCCCGGACCCCGCCGCGGCCGAGCGCGTCGCCGACCGGATCGTCGGTGTCGCTGCCGACGGCGGACGTGTCGACGACTGACCGGCGGACATCTCGACGACTGACCGACAGACATCCCGACGACTGACCGACAGACATCCCGACGACTGACCGACGGACATCTCGACGACTGGCCGAGAACTGTTCTGCGCGCGCTCGGCGACGACTCTCAGAAACCAGTCGTTGTCGGTTTCACGTTCGGAGAGTTTTGCGAGGGAAGATCGCCCCGAGAGGCGTTCTTCCCGCACTGTGCGGGGCGTGGCGACCCCGCGGTGCAGTGCGAGGGGAGGGATTTGAACCCACGGACCCCTACGGGAACGGATCTTGAGTCCGTCGCCGTTTCCCAGCTTGGCTACCCTCGCACGCACCCATAGTTCACCCCGGGAGTACTTGCCTCCTACGGTCTCGACGTGCCGGGTGACCGACGGTCGACTCTCCTCTGACGCCGCGACCCCCGCCGCAAGACAGTTGTCGGCGCCGCCGTCGTGTTGGGCCGCGACTACCGGGATGGGGACCGACTCGCTGTCGACTGGGGGCTCCCGTTGGTCGGTACCGCCGGCTTCCTGTTCGTTCTCGTCGGCCTCTGGGCGCGTCTCGGTCGTGTGAACCGAACCGGGCCAGCGTCTCGCTCCCGGTGACGGAGAGCGGCACTCCGACCACAACCCACACGTTGTCGGCGTGTCACGCTCCAGCCGTGTCCACGCCACTCGCGGTCGAGAGCCGGCACCACACGGACGAACGGCTGGCGGCTCTCCGTGACCGGTTCGGCGGGTTCCCGACGACGCAGGCGACGGTCGTCGACGACCCTGCTCGGTTCACACGCGGTGCCGAGCGGTTCCGTGCGGGGTTCCGGGGGTCCGCCCAGATTCGTGTGACGGACGCCGACGGCCGCGTGTTGGTAGTTCGTGAGTCCGACCGTCCCGACGAGCGGCACCTCCCGGGCGGCGGCAACGAACCGGGAGAGTCGCTGGCGGCGACGGCTCGTCGCGAGGCGTTCGAGGAGGCGGGCGTCGAGGTCGAACTGACGGACGTGTGGGTCGCCTCGCGGACGCGGTACGTCGACCGGAGCGACCCCCAGCGCCGTGGCTACCTCCCGGATGTCGTCTTCGAGGCGCGGCAGGTGGGTGGGGAGGCGGGGCTGTACCCGGAGCGGTGGGACACGCCTGGCGGCGACGCCCCGAGTGAGGAGATTCTCGCCGTCGAGTGGGTCGCGACGCCGCCGCCGACCGCGCGAGCGGTCGTCTCCGACCCGAACGCGTGGGAACTGGACCGGCGGGAGTGAACATCGGTGTCAAGGAGTTCCCGGAGTTCTGTGACCACCTCCGGTGGAACAGTCAGTTCACACGGCGTGAGTAGCCGTTGGAGTACGTCTGCAGCGTCGTCTTCAGTCGCTCCGACGCCACACGAGACTCGCTGTTGGTCCGGTAGCTGCCGTCGACTGGGCGCCGGCTCCCCCGCTCGCGGGGGGCGCTGGCGGCGCTGAGGCGTCGCTCGTCGGACGATTTCGGAGGGACCGCAGGCCGGTCGTCGACCGGCACCGCTGTCGTAGCAGAGCGTTGCACACCGCCGATTGTGTCCTCGGGCGTGCTTCGGCTGGTCCGGAGCGCGGTCGGGAACGACGACGCTGCCGTCGCTACTCCTCTTGCGGGTTCAGTTCGAGATCACCGTCGAGCGTCCAGTGTGCGTGGTCGGCGTCCTCGCCGGTCCGGCTCGGCACCTGGACACTCATCTCGGAGAACCGGATCGTCGTCGACCCGTCGTCCGACTGGATCTCCTGGTACACCGAGGACACTAGTTCTGGCCAGTTCCGCGTCCCGCGAACGTCTTCGTCAGTGCTCACACACCAGCTACGGGCTACGACCACTAAACTGTTAATCGGCTGTTGCGTCGTCGGCGGTCGACGCCAGTCGGTCGACCACGAGCCCGTCACCGAACGCTGCGGCGTGGATCTCGCAGTCGATCCCGGTGTGGTCACGGTAGCCGGCGCGGACCGTCTCGGCGACGCGGTCGGTCGCGGCCGGCTCGACGAGCGCGATCACGCTCCCCCCCCAGCCGCCGCCGACCATCCGCGCGCCGAACACGCCGTCGGTATCGTCCAACACGTCGACGACCGCGTTCAGCTCTCGGCAGGACACCTCGTAGTCCTCACGGAGGCTCCGGTGTGACTCCCGGAGGAGCGTTCCGACGCGGTCGGTGTCGCCGTCGGCCAGCGCGTCGGCGGCCGTCCGGACCCGTCTGATCTCTGTCGTGACGTGCCGGGCGCGCTTCGCCAACGGTTCGTCGAGCGCGTCGGCGTGGGTCGACACGTCTGCGGGCGTTACGTCCCGCAGGGACCGGACCCGCTTGCCGAGCAGTTCGTCCAGTCGGGCGGTGGCCTCGTGACACTCCCGGACGCGGTCGTTGAACCCCGACTCCGTCAGTTCGTGTGACACCGTCGTGTCGATCACCAGAACCGCGGCGTCGTCGAACGGGATCGCCCGCACGTCTCGGGACCGACAGTCGAGCCGGAGCGCGTGCCCCGCCTCCCCCAGTGCGCTGGCGAACTGATCCATGATCCCGCAGGCCATCCCCACCTCCTCGTTCTCGGCGCGCCAACAGGCGTCCGCGAGTTCTTCCCGCGACCGGCCGAGATCGTGGACGGCGTTTAACGCGCCCGCGACAGCCACCTCCAACGAGGCCGACGACGACACCCCCGCGCCGACGATCACGTCGCCGCCGACGACCAAGTCTGCGCCGATCCCGTCGCTTTCGTCCGCGCCGAGCACGTCAGAGTCGTCTGCCCCGACATCGCCGTCCAACACCGTCGCCGTGCCGACGACGTAGGCGGCCCAGTCGTCGCGTGGGTCGCCAACACGTGCGGTGACGGTCTCGTCCATCCGCGCGGAGTGGACGCGGATCGTGTCGTCCGTCCGCGGGCGGGCGGCGACAACCGTCGCGCGGTTGATGGCGGCCGGCAGGACGATCCCGTCGTTGTAGTCAACGTGACCACCGACGAGATTCACCCGGCCGGGGGCGCGCGACAGCACGGTCGGCGACTCCGCGAACTCGCGTCGGAACGTCTCGACGACGCCGTGGGTGGTGTCCATCGCTCGGAGTGTGGCGGTCGACCGGCTTCAAACCCCGTTTTCGCCGGCCCCACCGGGGAGGGACGCTGTCGACCGCTCGCCCGGTCGAGCGGGAGCTTTTACCGCACGGCCGCGAGAGGTGGGCGTATGCGACTGGACCGTCGAGACGCGCTGCGTCTGGGGGCGACGGCGCTGGCGACGCTGGGAGCCGGCTGCGTCTCGCGCGAGGGGGGACGCCGACCGGAGCCGGACGACGGCCGGAGCGGGGTGACGATAGCGACCGACGGGACAGAGACACCCCGAGCGGACAACGACACGACCGAGACAGCCGTCCGGCCGTCGGTGCCGGAGGTGAACCCGGAGCTAGCGGAACGCACCACCCGGGTCGTCGAGGAGATCGAGTGGCTCGCGACGGAGTACCCCGCCGCGATCGACGCGACACAGGCGGCGATGCGGCGTGCCAGAGCGTCCGTGGTCGGTCTGCGCGCCGAACCGGAGATCTCGTTGGGGGAGGCCGAACTGCTCAGACGCCAGGTCGGTCGGCGGGTCGACGAGGTCGAACGGGTGCTGCGACCACACTTCGGGCTCCACAACGTCCTACGCCGTCGGCTGTCCGGGTTCGCGGGAACGGTCGTTCGGTTCGCCCGGCGCGGGGACGACGACCGGACGAAGGAGGAACTCGACCGGCTGGCCACGTATCTCCAGGCGCTCACCGGCGACCGGTTCTACCAGGAGTCGTTGCCGCGCCAACCGATCAACAACATCGCGGTGCGACAGCTCCGGGGCGGGGAGTTCGACGAGGAGGCGCCGTTGTTGTTCCAGGTGCGGCACGTGCCGACCGGCTACGACGCGTACGCCTACGAGACTCGACCGGAGGCACCGACCCCGTACGAGTTCACACGGCCGGCCGTCTCCGACGGGGAGCAACGGCAGGTACTCCGGGCGTTCGCGCCACTCCGGGTCCGGCGTGGCCGAATCCGAGAGACGCTCGTCGCGTTCACCGAAGGAAACGCAGACCGCTCTCCGGTGTTCGGTACCCGCGATCCGGCGGTGGGCACCAACCGGACGGTGTACGTCCAGACGTACGAGACCGAGCGGGCGGCCTGGCGGGCCGAACGGCTCGCGGCCGGTCGCGTCGCCGCCGACGGGTTCGGCCAACGACAGACGACTGTCGGTGACTCCGCGTGGAGTCGGGTGTACTACACCACGGGCGGCGACGTGCAGTACGCCTACCTCGCGCGGGGCGGCACACACCTCCTGGTCACCGGCGCGACCCGGACTGCGTGGGAGGAACGTGTCGGCTGGGGGGCGACACACCGCCGGACGTGGCTGGCGGCAAACTGAGGCCACGGCGTCGCGTTTTCGCTGCGGGCGCCGACCCGGCGTGGAGGCAGGTTTATTCGGCATCCCGAGCAACCGTCCGGTGTGCGTCGGACACGACGAGGTGTGTTGGCAGCGCTGGCGGCGCTGACTGGTGGGTGTCTCGGACTCGGCGGCGGCGGCAACGAGGTGACGCCAGCACCACTCACCGAGACACCGCCGCCGACGACGCGACAGACGGGGACGCGGTCACCGACACAGACTGCGACGGAGACACCGTCACCGACGCGTACACAGACACGGACGGGGACACAGACGCAGACGGGACAGACACAGACACGGGCGCAGACGACAGCTACGTCCGCGACGGAGGCGGAGACACCGACCCCGACAGCGTCGCCGACACCGACGCCACGCAGTGCGCAGGCCCCACCACCTGGGTCGTTGACGGTCATGTTCGACTTCCAGATCGAGCGGGTCGACGGACGCCCGGTCTGTGTCGTCGACGCGAGCGTGACCAACCAGGGATCGGTGACGTTCGAGTACGTCGCGTTCCGGGTGGACGTGGTGTACGAGCCGATCGGCCGTTCTGCCCGGACGGTCGGGGTGGGGTATATCGGCAGGCAGTTTGACTCGTTCGCCAGCGGGACCGAGCGGGTCGACGGGACGGTCGGACTGTCCAGCGAGGTGGACGGCGGCGAGCCGGAGTCGCGGTTCGACATCCAACTCCAGTACCGGACCGTCGAGTACACCGAGTGAGTCGACCGCCAGTTTGATTCCCTGCCGGCTACCCCACAGAGACGTGTACGGTCGTGCAGTCGCCCCCGGTGCGGGGACAGTGGTGAACGCGCTCGCGACGGGGCGTGGATCGGCGTTCGCGCTCGACGTGGAGACGACGGCGTCCGTCCGGCTCACCCCCGACGGCGGTGTGGACGGGGAGATCGCCGGCACACCGGACGGGGACACGTCACTGATCGAACGGTGTGTCGAGACGGTCGTCGAACGGTTCGGCGACGGCCACGGCGGTCGCGTTCGGACGACCAGCGCGGTGCCGACCGCCGCCGGGTTGAAGTCCTCGTCTGCGGCCGCGAACGCGACCGTCCTGGCGACGCTGGCGGCACTCGACGTGTCTGTGGGTGGTGACGAGGAGGACGGAGATGTCCCGGCGGTCGAGGCCTGCCGGCTCGGTGTCGACGCCGCCCGCGAGGCGGGAGTCACCGTCACCGGTGCGTTCGACGACGCCTCCGCGAGCATGCTCGGCGGCGTCACCGTCACCGACAACGAGCGCGACGTGTTGCTAGACCGCATGGGGTTCGACCGCGAGGCGGTCGTCTGGACCCCGCCAGAGCGCGCGTACAGCGCCGACACCGACACCGCCGCCTGCGAGCGTGTCGCGCCGATGGCGACACACGCCGTCGAGTTGGCACTCGCCGGGAGCGTCGAGACCGCGATGACGGTCAACGGGTTGGCGTTCTCGGCTGCGTTAGACTACTCGACGGCGCCGGCCGTCGAAGCGATGCCACACTGCGGCGGGGTCTCGTTGTCCGGGACGGGGCCGAGTGTCGTCGCGGTCGGCGACGATCTCGACCGCGTCGCGGACGCCTGGCGTGACCGTGAGGGGACTGTTCGACAGACGACCACCCGCGACACGGGTGCACGGGTCGTCGCCCGCGGTGACGGCGACCCGCCGAGCGACTGGGAACTCTGAACTATGACAGACGACACGACGGACCGGTGGGAGAGACAGGGGCGTACAGACGATGGTGACGAGACAGGCGAGACGAGCGAGATCGCGGACGGGATTGGGGCAGAGCAGGACCCCGAGGAGATGACACTGGAGCAACTGCGCGAGGAGATCCGTTCGATCGACCGCGAACTGGTCGAGCTGATCGCGCGCCGGACGTACGTCGCCGACACCATCGCGGACGTGAAGGCCGCACGCGATCTGCCGACGACCGACGAGAAACAGGAACAGGCGGTGATGGACCGCGCCGGCGGGAACGCCGAACAGTTCGACGTGGACTCAAATCTGGTGAAGGCGATCTTCCGACTGCTGATCGAACTGAACAAGGTCGAACAACGCGAACGACGGTAGGACACACGAGGAGTGTTCTGTCGACACACCAAGGGGACCCAGTCGTGAGGACTGAGAGGGTGTGTGCCGACCCAGACTCACTCTCCGTCTGACGGTTCGAGTGGGACTCGCCTTCGGTGTGTTCGACCCTGCCCTCGCGTCCGACTCACGCCGGCTGTGAAAGCGTTAACCTCGTCGCACCACTACGAGTTGTAATGACAGACAGCGCCGTCGCGGAGGGTGTCGACGCCTTCGCGGCGCTCTCTGGGCCGGTGCGGGCGGCGCTCTCGGATCGGGGGTTCACGACGCCGACGGAGCCACAGCGTCGTGCGATCCCGCGGCTCGTCGACGGCTCGAACGGGCTCGTCGTCGCGCCGACCGGCACGGGGAAGACGGAGACCGCGATGTTGCCGGTGTTCTCGGCGCTCGCTGACGACCCACCCGAGGGGATGGGAGCACTCTACGTCACGCCGCTGCGGGCGCTCAACCGCGATATGCGCCAACGGCTGGAGTGGTGGGGTGAGACGTTGGACCTCGACGTGCAGGTGCGTCACGGCGACACGACCGACTACCAACGCCAGAAACAAGCCGACGACCCGCCGGACGTGCTCGTGACGACCCCCGAGACGCTCCAGGCGATGTTGACGGGGTCGAAACTCCGGACGGCGCTCGCCGACCTACGCCACCTCGTGATCGACGAGGTCCACGAACTCGCCGCCTCGAAACGCGGCGCACAGCTGACCGTCGCGTTGGAACGACTCCGGGAACTCGCCGGCGCCTACCAACGGATCGGGCTGTCCGCGACGGTCGGTGACCCCGCGGAGGTTGGGAGGTTCCTCACCGGCGCGCGTGGGTGTGAGATCGTCGAGATCGACGCCGGCAGTGCGGTCGAGTTCGAGGTGGTGTCGCCGACAGTGACCGAGGCCGACGAACGGCTGGCGGGCGAACTCGCAACGGACGCGACGATCGCGAGTCACGTCCGGCTGATCCGGGACGTGGTCGCGGGCCACGAGTCGACACTGATCTTCGTCAACACGCGCCAGACGGCCGAGGCGTTGGGGTCGCGGTTCAAGGCGCTCGACGAGCCAATCGAGGTTCACCACGGCTCGTTGTCGAAGGAGGCCAGAGTCGACGTGGAGGATCGGTTCAAGGCCGGCGAGATCGACGGGCTGGTGTGTACCTCCTCGATGGAGCTGGGGATCGACGTGGGGCGGGTCGACCACGTCGTCCAGTACAACTCCCCGCGGGAGGTGACACGCATCCTCCAACGTGTCGGCCGCGCGGGCCACCGCCGTGACGCGGTGTCGGAGGGGACGATCGTCACGGACCACCCGGACGACACGTTGGAGGCGTTGGCGATCGCGCGGCGGGCGACGGCCGGCGAGGTGGAGACCGCGGGCATCCACCACGGGAGTCTCGACGTGGTCGCCAACCAGATCGTCGGGGTGGTGATGGACCGCGAGGACGGGGTCGACGCCCGCGAGGCGTACGAACTCCTGACGAGCGCCTACCCGTTCGACAGTCTCGCGCCGACGCAGTTCCGCGAAGTCGTCCGGGAGTTGGACGGTAACCGGGTGGTGTGGCTCGACGAGGAACGCGACCGGATCGAGACCAGCGGCGGCACCTGGCAGTACTTCTACCAGAACCTCTCGATGATCCCCGACGAGGAGACCTACGAGGTGTACGACATCTCCTCGCGCCGGCAGGTCGGCACCTTGGACGAACGGTTCGTCGTCAACTTCGCGGAGCCGGGAGAGACGTTCATCCAACGCGGGGAGATGTGGCGGATCAACGACGTCGACGAGGAGGAGTCCGAGGTGAACGTCGCGCCCATCGAGGACCCCGCCGGCGAAGTGCCCTCCTGGACCGGCCAGGAGATTCCCGTTCCACAGGGGGTCGCCCGCGAGGTGGGGGAGATGCGGTCGGTCGCGGCGCCGCAGTTCGCCGGCGGCGCACCCCCGGAGACGGTCGCCCGGGAGTTCACCGCGCGGTATCCGACGGACGAACACACCGCGCAGGTCGGGCTCGAACAGATCCACCGCCACGCCGAGACGGAGCATCCGGTGCCGACGGCCGACCGGTTGGTCGTCGAGGGCCGTGGCCGGGAGATTGTCCTCAACTGTCCACACGGCCACGAGGTGAACCGCACGCTCGGCCGGTTGTTGTCGGCGCTGATCGGCCAACGGACGGGATCGTCCGTCGGGATGGAGGCGGACCCCTACCGGGTCGAACTGGAGGTCCCCTCCCGCACGGACCCGGGAACAGTGATCCAGATTCTCGAGGAGACCGACCCCGCACACGTCGAGACGTTGTTGGAGTTGGCGCTAAAGAACTCGGACACGCTGAAGTTCACGCTTGCACACGTCGCCGCGAAGTTCGGGGCGCTCAAACGCTACGACGCCGACCGCCGGTTCGGCGGCGACCGCCTGCTCGCCGCCTTGGAAGACACGCCGGTGTTCGACGAGGCGGTGCGGGAGGTGTTCCACACTCAACTGGCGGTCGGGCGCACGGAGAAACTGCTCGCGGACATCCAGGCTGGTGAGACCGCGGTCGTCGGCGCGCGCGACCGCACGCCGTTGGGTGCCGGCGGCCGGTCGTCCGGTCAGGAGCTGCTCGTTCCGGAAAACGCCGACGCCTCGGTGGTCGAGACGATCAAAGAGCGTGTGCTCTCTGACCGGGTGATCCTGTTGTGTGTCCACTGCACGGAGTGGCGCAGCGAGCGCACTGTCGGCAGTGTGACCGAGCCGACCTGCCCGGAGTGTGGGTCGACGCGGATCGCGGCGCTCAATCCGTGGGACGACGAGAGTGTCGACGCGGTGCGGGCCGAGGAGAAGGACGACGAACAGGAACGCCGCACCCAGCGCGCTCACCGTGCGGCGAATCTGGTGCAGGCGCACGGCCAACGGGCGGTGATCGCGCTCGCCGCGCGGGGTGTGGGGCCGACGAACGCCGCGCGTGTGATCGGAAAGCTGCGCGAGAGTGAGGCGGAGTTTTACCGCGACCTGTTGGAGCAGGAACGCCAGTACGCCCGGACACAGCAGTTCTGGTAGACGACCTTTTTCACTCCTTGGGGTGGGCGCGCTCCGCGCGCCCACCCAAGGAAAAAATGTCGATCAAAAAGCGCGAGCGCGCCGCACGGCGGCGCGCTCGCGTCTGCTGTCGTGGTGCTGTTCCGCACCGCGCTGCATCCGCACCGCGCCGCTCCGCGCCGCTCCGCACAGCCCTCGAACCTCCCCAGCCTCCTCGTTCACGGCGCTCGTTCCACTCGCGCCGCTCACTCGTCCCTCGCGCGAGTTTGTGCTGGCACGAGGCCAGCACTGCACGCGCCGGGTGGTATCGTCGTGGTGTCGTCGTCTGGTTCTCGATGTCGTGGTGTCGTCGTCTGGTTCTCGATGTCGTGGTGTCGTCGTCTGGTTCTCGATGTCGTCGTGTCGTCGCTCGGTTCTCCGTGTCGCTGTCGTCGTCAGTGTCTCCGTGCCGCTTTCGTCGCTCTGTTCTCCGCGTCGCTGTCGTCGCCCGACCGAAACCGGTTTTCGCGTCGAAGGAGACGCAAGTGGCATGACAGGCGACAGCGAGGACCCCAACGACGAGGCGCAGTACCACCTGGACGTGACGAGCGCGGATGTCGCCGACACGGTGTTGCTCCCGGGTGACCCAGACCGGGTCGAGAAGATCACCCAGTTCTGGGACACGGCCGAGGAGCAGGCGCGTCACCGCGAGTACCACACTGTCACGGGCGACTACGAGGAGACGCCGATCACGGTCACCTCGACGGGGATCGGCAGTCCCTCGGCGGCCATCGCGGTCGAGGAACTCGCCCGTGTCGGTGTCGACACGTTCCTGCGCGTGGGGTCGTGTGGCGCGATCCAACCGGAGATGGATGTGGGTGATCTGGTCATCACCACTGGTGCCGTCCGCCAGGAGGGGACCAGCGCGGAGTACGTCCGTGAGGACTACCCCGCCGTCGCCGACCACGAGGTCGTCGCCGCGCTCGTCGCGGCCGCCGAGCGACTCGGCTACGACTACCACACTGGTGTGACGATGTCTGCAGACTCCTTCTACGCGGGCCAGGGTCGGCCGGGATACGACGGCTACGAGTCACCGGCCAACGAGACGCTCGTGGACGAACTCCAGGCGGCGAACGTGAAGAACATCGAGATGGAGGCCAGCGCGATCACTACGCTCGCGGGCATCTTCGGCCTCCGCGCGGGCGCCGTCTGTACCGTCTACGCCAACCGCGAGACCGGGGAGTTCCAGACCGCCGGCGAAAATCGTGCGGCCGAGACCGCGAGTCTCGCCGTCCACCTCCTCGCGCGGATGGACGAGGTGAAACGCGAGGCCGGCGCCGACCAGTGGCACGCCGGGCTGTCGTTGAATCTGGACTGAGCCACCGCTCCGTTCCGCCGACGGACCGAACTACCCTCCTGCGCCGCTGGCGGCGGCGCTCGTCTCTTCCTCGTCGGAGAGATCCGTCTCGGCGTCGATGGCGTCCCGAATCCCGTCACCCAGCGCGTTGAACCCCGTGACGACCAACACGACCAGCAGGCCGGGGATCACCGCGACGTGCCAGGAAGCGGTCGTGAGGAGCGGCTGGCCAACGTCGACGATCCGTCCCCACTCCGGGGTCGGCGGGGAGATCCCCAGTCCGAGAAACGACAGCCCCGCGATCCCGATGACGATCCCGCCGAAGTTCATCGACGCGTACACCATCACGTAGCCCGCCACATACGGGAGCACGTGTTTCCGCATCGTCGTCTGTGGCTGTTGGCCGAAGCTGTCGGCGGCGTCGACCCAGTCCCGCTCGGCCACCTGGAGTGCCGGTCCACGGATCGCACGCCACAACGACGGCCACCCCGTGAGCGCGAAGATCAACGCCAACAACACCCCGCCGCTGTACAGCTGGGCGAGCCACGTCTCCGACAACACCACCGACAACAGGATCACCACCAGCAGCTGCGGCAACGCCTGTGTGGCGTCACTCACTAACACCACGAGCAGGTCGACCACGCCGCCGTAGTAGGCGCTGACCATCGCCAACCCGACCGCGACCAACGCGCTGACCGTGATCGCGAGCAAGCCGACGAACAACGACACCCGTGAGCCGGCCGCGACGGTGGTGAACAGATCCTGCCCGGACGGGAGTGTCCCGAACGGGTGGTACCGGCCGAACGCGTCGTACGCCAACGGCGGGACGTTCCGGTCGGGGGTCCCCTGTGAGACGGACTCCAGGTTCGCCTGACCGACACTGACGGTCACGACCTCGCCGGCGTCGGCGTCGTACGTCTCCACGTCGTAGCTGTACGGGTCGTACACGTTCCGTTCCATCGTCGTCGGCCCCAGTGCGGGCGCGAACACCGCCAGGGTGAGGAACAAGGCGACGATCACCAGCCCGAACTGTCCCCACCGGTGGCGACCGAACCGCCGGAACACGTCGTCACGCGGTGTCCACGCCCGCCGACGGTAGTGTCGTCGGTAGAGCGTGTAGCCGCGCCACAGCCACACCGCCCAGACCGCGGCGTAGAGATACGCCACCACGACCCGGAGCGCCCACGCCGCCGCCGGCGACAGCCCGAAGAACGTCCCCTGCCACCCCTCGCCGGGCACCTGCACCCCCTGGTTCGGGATCGTCTCCCGACTGATCAACGTCGGCACCGCGTCCGCGACGGTGACGACAAACTCGACGTTCAGGAGGCTCCCGAGGAAGCCGACGAGCGCACCGGCCTCCGGAGCAAGCAGGAGCGCCGCGCCGGCGAGCCACCCGACGCCGGGCGCGAACCGTCCGTCGTGGTCCGGCTCCGTTCCGGGTGTCGACCGAGCGGTGTTGTTTCCGGCCATCCTATCGCCCCTCGAAGCCGACGCGTGGGTCGATCACAGTGTACAACAGGTCCTGGAGCACGTTGATCCCGACGGTGATGAGGATGAACACGAACATGAGTGAGCCAGCAAGCGGAAGATCGCCGGTCGTCATCGCCTCGAAAAACAGGGTCCCGATCCCGTTGATCCCGAACACCACCTCGACGAGCACGCTCCCGCCGACCAACAAGTACGCCTCGCTGGTCACGACGGGGATCAACGGGATGGCGGCGTTCCGGAGCACGTGTTTGAACACGATCCGGCGGTCGGAGACGCCGACGGCCTCGGCGGTCTCGATGTAGTCTTCGGTGATGATCTCCAACACGGCCGTCCGGGAGAGCCGGAGTTCGTTCCCCATCGACGCGGAGCCGAGGACGAACGACGCCGGCAACACCTGTTTCGTCGCCGTCAGGAACCCCTCGGGCGTGTGGAGCGCAGATAGGTCCGGCGCGCCGACCAGCCGGGTCTCGACGAGGAACGTCTGCCACCCACCGCCGGGGAGGAACTCGTTGGACAACGACAGCCCCGCCAAGAGGACGACCGCCAGCCAGAAGTTCGGGGTCGCTCGCCAGACGATCCCGCCGATGGAGGCGGCGTAGTCCCGCCGCGTGTTGGGGTGGAGTCCGGCGTAGATCCCGAGTGGTATCCCGAGGAAAATCGGGATCAGGACGGCCCACGCGCCCAACCACAGCGTCCGCGGGCCGAACGCCGCCAGCAACGCCACCGTGTCCTGGCCGGGGTAGACGACCCACGACTGACCCAGATCGAAGGTGATCAGATTCAGCATGTACTCCGAGTACTGCTCCAACAACGGGTCGTTCAACCCCAGCCGTTCGTTGATCCGGGCGAGCCGTTCGCGAGCCTCGGCGCTGTTGACCGGACCGACGATGGCGGCCGCGGGGTTGAGCGGCCCCAGTCGGACGATGGCGAACGTGGCGGTCGTCCCCAGCCACACCACCGGGATCGACAAGGCGAGCCGTCGCAACAGGTACGTGAGTCGGTTCACAGCCTACAACGACACGTCGTCGTACAGTCGGTCGTGGAACCCGGTCGGGTGGATCGGCACGTCCACGTCGTCGTACCAGAACTGCTGGCCCCGGGGGTGGTAGTTCGTGAGGTAGATGGCGTCCTCCCAGATCGCCTCCTCCATCTCCACGAACGCCTCCGCACGGGCCTCCTCTGCGTCCGCACCGGGATCCAGATTCGACTGGATCGTCTCCCAGGCCGTCGCCGCGCGCTCGGAGGCATCCGAGGGGTCCTCGCGCCACCGCACGAGGTTCCCCTCGTAGGGGCGCCCGAACTTCAGCATGTCCGCCGGCGATGGGTACTCTAACCCGTTGCCCAGCGTGTACATGTCGAGATTCCCGCTGATCGCCTCGTCGATGATCGTCCCGAACGGCGCCGTCTCGACTGTCAGCTCCAGGTTGATCGCGGACGCCTTCGTCCGGATCAGGTCTGCGATCCGGGCGTACGCGTCCGGGTTCCGGTCGTTGTAGACGGTCAGTGTCAACTCTGCGGGGTTGTCCGACGTGTAGCCCGCCTCCTCCATCAGGCTCCGGGCCTCGTCGACCCGCGCCTCGCGGTAGCCGTACGGGAAGTTCTCCCGTGCGTGCTGGTCGTACGCCTCCTTCCCGCCGGGGTACACCGACGGCGGCGCCTGGTGGTACGCCGGCTCGCCGACCCCCTTGAACCCCTGATCGACGAAGTTCTCCTGGTTGACGGCGTAGTTGAGCGCCCGCCGCACCGGCCGCTCGACACGCGAACAGTCGAAGATGAAGTACGCCGTGTACGCCTCGTCCCACGTGGAGTAGTTGACCGTCTCCCCGTTCGACAACGGGCCGTAGCTACCGACTTCCTGACCCAGACTCAGTGTCTCGTCGATCGACACCTTCGACGGGTCGAACCGAGAGTTGGGCAGTTGGAACACGTCGACGTTCCGTTCGGCCGCTCGCCGGTAGCGGGTGTCGGCGTTCTGCACGACCTGGAGTTCGATCCGGTCTGGACCGGGCGCCTCGCCGTGGTAGTCGTCGGCCACCACGAGCGACACCCGCGTTCCGGTGTCGACGGTGTCGATCTGGTACGGGCCGGTGCCGACCGGCGCCTGCGAGGAGAACGCCGCGTACTCCATCTCCCCGTCGTAGCCTGCGATGTCGCCGACGATCCCCTCCGGAATCGGGCTCAAGGAACCGTACGCGAACCAGAACAACGCGTCGAAGAACGGCGACTCCAGTGTCGCCTCCAGCGTGTAGTCGTCGACGGCCTCCACTTGGAGCGTGCCGGGTTCGTACACCTCCTGTTCTTCCCCGTCGACGGTCTCGGTCGTCGTCTCGTGGGCGATCTGGAACCCGCCTTCGAGGATCACCGGCGACTCCTGACTGTTGTCGGAGGCCGCCAGCCGCTCCCACGAGTAGACGATATCCTGGGCCGTCAGCTCTGTCCCGTCGTGGAACGTCGCGTTCTCACGCAGACTGAACGTGTACGTCCGGCCGTCCTCCGAGAGTTCGTAGTCCGTCGCCAACTGCGCTTCCGGTGTCAACTGCGCGCCGTCGCCGCGGGGTAACGTCATCAGCTCCGAGAAGACGTGATCCGAGACGCGCTGGGAGCCGTCGCCTTTGATCTGCACCGGATCGAAGTTCGACGCCTCCGGAATCGACAAAGAGAGCGTCCCGTCGCCGCTCGTCTCGGTGGTTTCGTCGCTGTCGCCCGCCTCCGTCGCGGTCGGCGTCCCCTCGTCGCCGCCCGCATCGGTCGCTGTGCTGTCCGTCTGGCCGCTACATCCGGCGAGGGTCGCCGCCGCCGCGACCCCGGTCGCCGTCAGAAACCCACGCCGCGTCCGCCCGGTCTGTGACTCGTCGGACACACTCGCTTGCTCGGTCTTCGACCTGTTAACCCGGCTGGAACCGGCCAGAACCGTCCCCGTGCGTGGATTTACCCCAACGGCCGAAGCGGAGTGTTAAACGCTGTGCCGAACTACGGAGTGGTACGTAGTCACGCGGTGTTCGTTTCGTGTTCCACTGTATCGTTTTCTGTCGGGTTCGCCGTCACAGGCCGACGGCGCTCGCGACGTAGGCGAAGGAGTCGTTTCGCTCGCGGGCGAGGTCGTAGTCGTAGTTCTGTGCGATTTCGATCTTCAGTTGCTCCTGTCGTTCGTACTCGGAGTCACAGAACACCTCCGTGAACTCGTCTTTGCCGACGTGTGTGGTGTCGTTCGGCGGGTAGACCGCCATCTCGTTTGCCATCCAGTCTGGAACGCCGGCCAGATACCACCCCTCGACTGCGTCGACGGCGACGAGGATACCGAACGACGAACCGATGTCGTACCGACTGCGTTCGTGTGTCTCGCGTTGGTCACAGTTCGTGCAGTCGCCACGTTCGTCGTTCCCCCTGTCGAGGTCGGTGAGGTAGTAGTGACTGTCGTGCTCACCAGCGAGCAACGTGATCGTCTGGTCGACGAGCTCGTTCGGCCGCTCGGAGTATTTGAACACCTCCGCGTGTTCGTCCATCCGCGGTTCTAACACATCCTTGACAAATCTGTCGTCGTCCGGGCCCTCGACGAGGAACAGTGCGTGGCTCACGAGTCACTCCCCCAGCATGTTCTCGGTGTACAAATCGACCATCCCGAGGTCGTTTTCGAGGAACTTCTGTACGCGCTCGCTTTCTGCCGGGCGCTCCACCTGTGTGAATCCATCCTCGTCGCGTGACACCAGTCGTACGTCCTCTGGCGGCGTGTGCCGCAACACCTCGACGTTGTGCGTCGTGAGGAAGATCTGTTTGTCCGTGTTTTCGGCGGCGTCTTTCACTTTCAGCATCAGATTCGCGATCAGTGACGGGTGGATGTTGCGCCCCGGCTCCTCGATGAAGATCTTCTCGTGGTCGCTGAAGTACAGGAGATAGATCAACGCGAGCACGCGGAGTGTCCCGTCCGAGAGCATCTCTGCGGGGATGTACTGGTCCTCTCCGGGTTCGAACTCTTCGAGAATTTCGAGGAACAGCGACTGGTCGGGCATCGCCTCGACTTTCGTGTCGGAGACGAATGGTAACACGTCCGAGACGAGACTGAGGAAGTTCTGTCTCTGTTCGTCGTCTTCGAGGAGTTTCTTGATGACGAGCGCGAGGTTGGAGCCGTCTGGTTGGAGGCTTGTCCTGCCCGCAAGTCTATTATCGGTTGCAATTTTTCGGGGATTGATATCGAAAGTGATTCCAAGTTGTGGGGCTCTCGAAAGTATTGAACCTAGATCATCAAGCGACCCATCTACGTCGTTAGAATTCACAGTTTCTATACTATCATCCTTATAGAAACTTCTTATTGCGTATTTTTTCACAGACGACCTCTCTCCTTCTTTATATATATTAAAGAATTTATTTGTTTTTATAGAAAAAGATTTTGTATTGAATTCCATACCAAGACATATAGACCGGATATCGATAGCTTCCCTTTTTTCATTTGAAAACAGGTCCAAGTAATCTGGATGCGGCTTCACTCCTACCTCGATGTATAAATTCTTATTTTTATTAATCCTTCTGTTTCGTATATATTCTACACCGCCCTGCATCTGAACTGCATCCTCGATTCCCTCACCACGCGCATCTCGTAGAAACTGAAACACCTCGAACAGATTCGACTTCCCGGCCGCGTTCCGCCCCACGAACACGTTCAGGTCCGAAAACTCCACGTCGACCTCTCGGATGCTCTTGAAGTTCTCGACGTGGAGGCTCTCGACGTTCACACGTCACAGTGACTCGCCACGGTACAAGAATCTTCAGTTGAACGCGAGCCACCGACAGCCTCTCAGAACTTCTCGTGAATGTCCTGCCGGAACAGATCCAACTCCGCAACCGTCCCCGGCGACTCCTGGCGCACACAGGTGTAGATCGACTCCGCAACGTCCTCGGCAGACACGACCTCACTAGAGTCCAGCCGCTCGGCGTTCGTCTCCCCGCGCGTGTCGCGGCCGAACGACGTATCCACACCGGAGGGGTTGACCAACGACACCGCGACGCCCGCCTGACCTGCACGGCCCGCGACAGAGTGGGCGAACCCGCGGAGCCACCACTTCGAGGCGGCGTACACCGGCGTCTTCGTGCTGGGGTACTTCCCGAGATAGCTCCCGACGAAGACGAGACTCCCCTCGGTCTCCCGGAGCGCAGGGAGTGCCGCCCGCGCGGTGTAGAACGCGCCGTGGACGTTCGTTCCCGTGACCGTGTCGTACGTCTCCAGTGAGAGCTCCTCCAACGGGACGTTCCGTGGTTCGCCGACGCCGGCGTTGACCACGGCGGCGTCCACCCGCTCGTAGCGTTCGCGGGCCGCCTCCACGAGCGCCTGCACCGCGTCGGGGTCGGTCACGTCCGTCGGCACCGCGTGTGTCTCGACGCCGTACTCCGTCGCGATCTCGTCGGCGACGGTCGACAGCTCTCCGGCCGTCCGAGCGGCCAAGACGACGGTGTAGCCCGCGTCCGCGAGCCGCCGGGCCGTCGCGGCACCGATCCCGCGGCTCGCGCCCGTGATCACCGCGACCGGCGCGTCCGTGTCGGTGTCGCTGCCGACGCTCGTCTCGTCCGTGTCGGTGTGTCCTGTCACAGCAGTTCCTCGGTCGTCGGGAAACTGACGCTTGCGGTCTGTGGCGGTCGGTCACTGCCCGCCTCCGTCCCGATCCGGCAGGGTGATCGTGACGACGTTGCCGCCGTCGGCTCGCTGTGCGAACCGCAAGTCGCCGCCGAGTCGCCGGACGGCCAACGCGACGAACCACAGCCCCAGCCCGCTCCCGTGTCGGAGCGGCTCCTCCCCCTCGACGAGAATCTCGCGTTCGCGCGCCGGAATCGCCGGCTCACCGTCCCGCACCGCGATCTCCGTCTGTCCGCCCGCGTCGACCACCACCTCGACTGTCGGCCGCGCGGCCGTCGCGTGTGTCAATCCGTTGTCGACGAGTTCCACGAGCGCCGCTCGGAGGAGTTCCGGATCGGTCTCGGCGGTGCCGCTCGTCCGTGTCGTGACCGTCACCTGCGTGGCACTCGTGTCGGCCCCCGCCGTCTGGTCGCTCTCCCGGACGGTGTCGCCGCCGTCGGCCTTTCGCGCGGTGTCGCCTGGTTCACACGCGGCCGCGACGCGCTCGGCGACGGCACTGGGGTCAACCGACTCCCGGCTGGGCTGGCCGGCGAACAGTCGTTCCATCTCCGCGACGGTCTCGCCCGTATCGGCTAGCTTCCTCGCCAGATCGTGGAGTCGCCGCCGGGCCGCGTCGTCGTCCGGCGCTGTCGCGAGCCGCTCGGCGAACGCGCGCGTCGCATCCAGATCGTTCCGGAGGTTGTGTCTGAGCACCCGCCCGAGCACGTCTAACCGACGTTTGTCGGTCAGTCGTTCCGTCACGTCGCGAAAGAGGTAGATTCGTCCGACCGACTCGCCGCCGTCGTCGGTGACACGGTCTGCCGAGACGACGAACGTGCGGCGGCCGTCCGTGGTCTCGATGGTGAGTCGCTCTCGCCCCGCGCCGCCCGGCTCCGGAAGCGTGGCGTCGAACACCGACTCGACGGAGCGCCCGAACGCCGTCGGCTCCACCCCGAACGCGTCGCGGGCGGCCGCGTTGGCGTCCGCGAGTCGGCCCTCGCGGTCCGTCACCACCGCCGCCTCCCGCATCGACTCTAACAGTCGTTCGCGAGCGAGTCGGTCTGCACCGGGCGCCCGTCGCAGTGCGCCGTCGGCGACCGCGACACAGATCCCGCCAACGGCGATCACGGCGACGACCGTCCGGACGACCGACAGAGTCGTCCTGGAGCCACTCGTCGGGAGTGCGGCTCCCAGCGACGCGGTGACTGCCGCGCCGAAGACGAGCAGTCCGGCCGTCTGGCGTGCCGGCAGGTCGCCGGCGGCACCGGCTCTGACGAGCAACAGTTCGGCGTAGACGGCAGTGGCGACCAACAGGAGCCACCCGAGTTCAAGGAACCACGACCACCGTTCCGCCACCGTCCAGAGAACGGCCGGGAGCTGCCACGCGACGGCGACGACTGCCGCAACCGCCGCGAGCCCGGTTCCGAACTGCGGCCCCCGGCCAGTGTACGCGGCCGCGAACGCGAGCCAGAACGGTGTCACCGCTCGCCACGAGAACACCGCGTACAGCCCCACCACGGTCCCGGCCGACCACAGCTGTGTCACGGCAGCGGCCGCCGGGAACAACGCCGCGGCGAGCGTGACGACTCCCAGCGCGACAGCACCCGGCACCGATTGACGCCACAGCGTCCACACGCCGACGGCGAGGAGGGTGCCCGCGGCGGCCAGGTCGACCGCCACCGTCGGTGTCACCACGCTCTCCCCTCGGGTCGTTGCGGTGGGACGGCGATCGTTCCACCCTCCACCGGAACGGTGACGGCGACACGCCAGGCTGTCTCGGAGCTTGCCACGCCGCTGTCGGAGACCGCGTCGTTGTCTGAGACCGCGTCGTTGTCGGGGACTGTGCTGGTGTCGGGGACCGCGTCGTTGTCGGGGGCCGTGCTGCTGTTGGGGACTGCACCGCCCGGCACAGCAGTTTCGACCGTCCCGCCGAGTGTGTCCGCGACAATCCAAGCGAGCGTGACCGCCGCCAGGCCGGCCGTGTGGTCGGTCGGAGGGTCGCCACTGACTGTGATCGACACCTCGTCGTCTGTTGTGTTCGTTTCCACAGTCGTCTCGGTCGTCTCCACAGTCGTCCCGGTGCCAGCCTCACACAGCGTCCCGACTGTCGCCTGGACGAGCGGCGCGTCCGTTCCAGCGACAGTCGTATCGGTCGTACTGTTCACGCTCGTCTCGTCGTCCACGGCGTCGTGGAGTAGCTCGTCGAGCCGCACGCGGTTGTTCGTCTCACTGTTGTCCAACGCCCGTTCCAGTTCGCGAACCTCGTTCACGACTGTCGCGAGTGCTGTCGCCGTGGTTCGAGGGTCTGGCCCTGGCTGGTCGGCCGGCGGCACGACAGCCGACGAGCCGTCGACAGCCGGCTCCGGCGAGCCGTCTGACACTCCTCGGGGCGGTCGGTCGACGGTCCGCGCGACAGCGGACATCTGTTCGTGGACGGCGTCAGCGAGCAGCTGCGTGACGAGCTGGAGTCGTCGTTCACGGTTCCGTCGTTCCGTCACGTCTCGGCAGACGAACAGTTGTCCGACCGACTCGCCGTCGTCGGTCACCCTCGTGACGGACACCTGGAGGTGTCGGCCGGTCGTCGTCCGTGTCTGGAACGAGTCACCACCGGCGGCCGCGAGTGAGGGTACCACGTCGCCGAGAGGCTCCCCGACAGCCTCGGTGTGGCTCGTCTCGAAGGCGGTCTCTGCGGGGTCGTTCAGATCACGGACGACTCCGTCGGTGTCGACGACGACGACCGACGCGGACATCTCGCCGAACAGTCGGTCGCGACCGACGACTCCGGCGGCGGGGAGGCGGTTGAACGGGTCCGACAGCCGGACGACGGCCGCCAGAACCGCGACCGACAGCCCCAGCCCGGAGACCACCGTCCCCGGAAACACGGCCGAGAGTGGCGGCGACAGCGCGGCGACCCCAAAGCCGACCCCCTGTCGCAGCGGCGTCGCCACGTCCCCGATGGACTCCCAGACGACGATCACGGCCGCGGCCAACAGGAGCCCTCTAACGGACATCAACACCAGTGTGCTCGCGGCAACCTCGACTGACTGTGGCCGTGCGGTGTGGCTGGTGACGACGAACTGTGCGGCGACTGCTCCGACCGCGACGACTGTGAGCACACCCCGGACGAGCGGCGTCAACAGCCGCCCGCGGCCGGTGTACCGAAACGCGAAGACGAACCACGGGACCCCGACGACGGATGTCAGGCCGGCGGTGAGCGTCCCGACGGCCTCGTTCGACACGGCTCCCGGCAGCCACGCCGGGTCGCCGGCCGACACGGCGGCAACCGTCGCGACGACGGTGGTCACCACGAGCACGACCACGACCGACCGGAGCGCCGTCGCGGTCGACGACCGTACTCTCCCGAGACGGACCGCCAACGCGGTGCCGCCAGCGACGGTCGCGACACCGACGACCGTCTGGAACAGGAGTTGCGTCTGGCTCATCGAAATCGAACGCCTCGTCGCTCACATCTGTGTCATGAGCTCGAATGTACCCTTCGCTTGCACGCCGTCAGACGAGAAACTGCTGTCGGTGAGCGGTCGCCGTGCGTGACGGTGAACAGTCGTCGTGGCTGTGGCGAACGGTCGTCGTCGTTGTCGACTGTGGGGTGTCGTCGTTGTCGACTGCGGAGCGTCGCCGTTGTCGGCTGTGGAGTGTCGTCGTTGTCGACTACAGAGCCGAGAAACGACCGTCAGACGACACGTAACGGAGGGCCGAGCGTCCACGGGGACCACCGTGGACGTCGAAACGACAGGGGGGGGAACTGACTGCGCCGTCTCCGGCGGTCAGGAACCGACCCGTGCGGGGAACACACTGATGTCGGGTACCGACCACCTCGGCGCAGTTGAAACGAGTCCCCGTACCTACCTATCGGTGGAGGCTCGGTGAGCAGACACCGGGTTGACGCCGGAGTCTGTACTCACAGACGCACCCCTGAGTCTGCGTGTGCAGACACACCCGCAAGGCACCGTCTCTGGACACACAGTAGTCGGGGTTAACTGTCCCCCGTCCCCAACAGTGTAGTATGACACCTCGCTCGTCGGAGGCCGGGTGTGTGTCCCCACCCGATTCGGAACCCACCACGCCAGCGCCAGTGCTCCTCGATCGCCGCCCGGACGGGGGGGGTCGCGTGTGACGACCGCAGATCGGACGCCCGGCGGGACGGCTAACTCTCGGTCGTCGGAGGTGGCAGACGCCGCCGTGGCGTACACCGAGCCCGCGGTCGTGTTCCGCTACGACGGCCGGGAGCCGACCGTCGTCGGCGTCAACGCGGCGCTGGGGGCGGTCGTCGACGGCGTCGACGACAGCCTCCCCGCGTTGCTCGACCGTGTGACCGACCACGACGGGGAGACGCTCGCGGCCGCTGTCGTCGACCCGGAGCGGCTCGACACGGTCGTCCGACTCGCCGACGACGACCGCCGGTTCCTCCCGCGGGTCGTCAGAGCGACCGACGACGGTCTCGGTCACCTGTTGTTCGTCGAACTGCCGACGGCTGTCACTGCCTCCGGGGACACAGGTGGTGACGCGACGGGTGAAGCGACACACACTGCCGACGGTCCGACGAGCGAGACGAGCAACGGGAACCCGGCGAGCGGGACGAGTAACACCGACGACGAGGATTCGAACGGCGAGCCGGAGACGAACGACGAGCGTCGAGCAGACGGCGACGAGGACAGAGACGAGGAGCGCGAGGACGCGGCCGCCTCACAGACCGGGACAGTTCCCACCGACGGCGGGGTGGCGACGCCAGGTGACGACTGTGACGGGGTGGACGACTCGGAGGCGGTGGCACACGTCGTGAGCCACGATCTCAGGAACCCGCTCGACGTGGCCGCCGCCCACCTGGAGTTGGCGCGTGACGAACGCGACGGGGAACACCTCCGACGTGTTGCGGAAGCACACGAACGGATGGAGCAGATAATCAGAGACGTGCTGACACTGGCGCGTGGCGAACGCGCCATCTCCCCGAGCGAGGGGGTCGACCTGGGCGCGGTCGTGACGGACGCGTGGGACAGCATCGCTGCCGACGACGTGGAGCTGTCCGTGAGCGGTGTGCCGACGGCGACCGCCGACCGGCCGCGCGTCGAGCGGCTCGTCGAGAACCTGTTGCGGAACGCGGTCGACCACGCTGGGCCGGCGCCGACGATCTACGCCGGCGGGCTCCCGGACGACGCCGGCTTCTACGTCGCCGACGACGGCGACGGCGTCCCGACAGACGTTCGCGAGGCGGTGTTCGAGCCGGGGTACACGGAGAGCGGTGACGGCACCGGGCTCGGGCTCGCGATTGTTCGCCGGATCGCCGCCGCTCACGGCTGGAGTGTCAGACTCGCAGACAGCGACACGGGCGGTGCTCGTGTCGAGGTGTGGTTCGACGACCCGCCGGAGGGGACGGCGTGACAGAGGAGTCGACACGCGCCGCGGCCCGCCCGCGACTCGACGCCTGTCCGTACGGAGTGGTGGTCGTCGACGGCGGCGTCGTTCGCGGGATCAACGACGCCGCGGCAACACTGCTGGAGGCAGACACCGACGCCGCGGTCGGTGCCGACATCGAGTCGGTCGCCCCGGTGTCGGTGGAGTCGACACTGCCGGCGTTGTTCGCAGAGGGTGACCCCACCGACCGCCACGGGTTCGAGGAGTACTACCCGGAACTGGAGCGGTGGTTGTCGGTGACGGCCGTTCCGACCGACGACGGCGTCGAGGTGTACCTCGACGACGTGACCGACCGTGTCACCGCCCAACGGGAGACGGACCAACTCCAGACGGAGCTGTCGGACGTGGTCAGCGTGACGGACCTGTTGTCGGCAGTGTTGGAGGAGCTGGTCGACGCCGCCGACCACGAGGCAGTGACCGAGACGATTGTTCGGACGCTCGGTGAACGCGACGAGTACGAGTTCGCGTGGCTGGGTGAACGCCAGCCGGGCACCGACCGGCTCCGGGTCAGCGCGGTCGCGGGCGACACGGGTGATCTGTTCGACCGTGTCGGCGACCACCTCGACGAGGCGCCCGAACGGACGGCGCTGGCCCGCGACGAGGCGCAGGTGATCCAACCGATCACGGAGTCGGAGGCGGTGCCGTCGGCGGTACGGCAGGCGGCGTTCGCGGACGGCGTCCAGTCGTTCGTCGCCGTCCCGTTGACCTACGGCGGGATCACGTACGGTGTCGTCGGCGTCTACGCGGCCGGGAAAGAGACGTTCTCCGAGCGGGCGCGGGAGGCGTTCGAGACGCTGGGGACGATGGCCGGCTTCGCGATCAACGCCACCCGAAACCAGAACCTATTGTTCGCCGACACGATCACGGAGTTCACCGTCGACGTGACGGAGCCGGACGCGCCGTTGGTCGCGCTCTCTCGGGAAGTGGACGCAACCTTCGAGATCGCCGGGACGGTCCCGCAGGGACAAGACCGGGTCGTCGCCTACCTCGCCGCGGAGGCGTCCGTCGCGACGGCCGCGAGCGAGGCGCTGACTGACCACGACGCCGTCCACGACGTGCGGGTGGTCTCGGAGACGGAGACCGCGACGCGGCTGGAGGTGACACTCGGCGAGTCGTCGGCGCTCCAGACCGTGACGACGCTGGGTGCGTCCGTCGGGCGGGCGAGTTTCGAGGACGGTCGCGGGCGGATCGGTGTCGAACTCCCCTCCGGTGAGGAGGTGCGGCAGGTGGGGGAGGCACTCCGCCGGCAGTTCGACGCCGACACGGTGTCGAAGGTGCAACGCGACCGCTCGGTGACGACCGCCGACGACCTCCGTTCGGAGCTGGGCGGGGAACTGACGGAACGCCAGGAGACGGCGCTGCGGACGGCGTATCTCGCGGGTTACTTCGAGTCACCCCGCGACAGCACCGCCGAGGAGGTGGGTGAGGCGTTGGACATCACCGGTTCCACGCTGCTCCATCACCTCCGCACCGGTCAGCGGAAGCTGCTGGACACGTACTTCGACGGCGAGGACGGTCGGCGGGACTGAACCGCGGCTCAGGTCTCTTTCCGTTCGATCTCGGCGAAGTCCTCCATCATCGAGGTGTCCTCGCCGAGCAGTCGGCTCACACGACTCTCCAACCGTTCGGCACGCGCCGCCAGCTGTTGGTACTCCTCGCGGTTCCGTCGTTTCTCGTCGGGGATCTCCGCTTCCAACACCGCGCGTTTCGACTCGGCGCTGAAGAACTTCCCGAGCGTCTCGTACGCGAGCACGCGTCGTTGGTGCTCGACGGCCGCGTGGAGGTCGTCCCGGTTCATCGGCTTACAGAGGTAGTCGTCGAACGGCATCTCGACGACCTCGAACTCCGGGTCGACAGCCGTCACCATGATCACGCGGCCGTCGAAGCCGCGGTCGCGGAGTTCACGCAACACCTCGTCGCCGGACAGCCCCGGCATGTGCCGGTCGAGCAACACGAGATCGACGGTCGACTCCGCGACAGTCTCTAGTGCCTGCTTGCCGGTGTAGGCCGTCTCGGTCTCACAGACGCTCTTGAGCCGGAGGGCGTACGCGTCGGCGACTTCCTTCTCGTCGTCGACGACGAGCGCGCGAATCTCCGCCGACGGGTCGACAGTGACCAGTGCCATCTCGTCGGCCGTAACGGGCACAGCCACCTAACTCCACCGGGGTCGCCCTGACAGTCCAGTCTCGGGTGGTGTCTGCGTATGCAGACGGTGCCGCCACCCACGACTCCAGATACTGGGCAGGCGGCTACGAGTGGGTAGGGTGTGTTGGACAAACTACGATGTCAGAGAGTGCTGTCAGCCCGCGTGGCGGTATCGAGACGAGCACTCGGCCGAGCGCCGACGTGGCGGCGTCCGGACTCGAGCTACTGAGCGACGACTGTGCACGAGAGATCCTCGCCGTGGTCGCCGAGGAGCCGACGCCGGCCCGCAACATCTCCGAACGGCTGGATGTCTCACGAACGACAGTGTACCGCCGACTCGACCGGCTGGAGGAGGCCGGGCTGTTGGACGCACAGCTTGCGTACGACCCGGACGGTCACCACCGCAAGGAGTTCCGGCTCGCCGTCGACCAACTTGCCGTCACGGTCGACGCCGAGGGCGTCTCCGTCGAGTGTACCGAGAACGACGCGATCTGACGGTGTTGTCGGCTGTGGTGAGGTGATCGCGTTCGTCGGGACGACACAGTACCCCCGTCAGTCGCCGTGACTCAGAACTCCGTGCCTTTGCGTGCCCGGCCACCCTCGTCGAAGTGGTGGCGGTTCTTCCGGACGTTGGTGACGAGGTCTGCCTCGCTCGTCGCGTAGGTCGGTTCCTCGTGACCACCAGTCAACACTAACTCCAGGTTCGCGGGTTTGTTCTCGATCAGCGCGACGACATCCGCGGGGTCGATCAGACCGCGGTTGGCCGCGTACAGAATCTCGTCGCACACGAGCATGTGGACGCCCGCCTCCGGCGGGGCAGCCAACGGTCTCTGGGTCGTCGGGTCGGCCTCGTCGGCGGCGGCGAGAAGTTCTCTGGCACGGTCGAGTCCGGCCTCGGCACGCGCCGCGTGGTCCGTCTCCTGGGTGCCGTCGAGCGAGCCGTGCCAGCCGTAGTGGCCGGAGTTCTCGTAGCTGAACCCCGGGAGCGCGGCGATGGCGTTGTACTCGCCGCGAACGTCCTCGACGCTCGCTGCACCGCCTTTCATGAACTGGAGGAGATGCACCCGGTAGCCGTGGCCGGCCGCGCGCAATCCCATCCCCATCGCCGCGGTCGTCTTCCCTTTCCCGTCGCCCCACCACACCTGGACTCGGCCGAACGACTCCGGCGCGGCCGGCGTGATCGGCTGTGGCTCGACGACCCCGTTGCCGCCGTCGTCGGCATCGTCGGTCGCGGTGTGAGTCCGCTCGTCTGTGCGTCCCTTGCCCGTGGTGTCGTTGTCGTCTGTCATGTTGCGTCTGTCCCGAATCGGTCGGTTGTCGGTTCCTCGCGGGTCGCCGGGTCGAACCGTGTCGCCCGCTCGTCGGTGACGACACCGTGTTCGGCGTCCGCGACACTCGTGGGGACGGCCGCGTCCGTCCCCACGTAGCGCGCGTCGAGGCTGGCGTCGACGGCCGCCCGGACACACGCCCGCGCCGCACCACCGACTGCTGTCGCGCTCCCCGCGAACGTCGCCGGCTCACCGTCCGTCGCGGTGCCGACGATCACGGCGTCGCTGGTCGTTCCGGGGAACCCGGTCCGTGCGAGCAACGTCGCCGTCTTCGCCTCGACAACGACCCCGAGCAGGCTCGCGAGCGCCCCCTCGTCGAGTGCGCGGGTCGTCCCGACGAGCACGTTCACCGTGCCGTGCGGCTCTGTGCTGTCGTGGTGCGGGGCTGTGTCGTCGTGGGTCGCTCGGTGGTCGTCGCGGCACCGTTGTCCGTCGACCGCTCTCCCGACCGGGAGCGCGGCGGGGTTCGACACGCCGGCGGTGGCGACGGCGACCACCGGCCCGGCCCGTGCGCCGCGGGCGTGTTCCATCGCGACCCCTGTGAGCAGTCCCGGGCCGTCGGCGTCGAAGCCGGCTTCCTGCCGGCGCTCGCGGAGGTACGCGTGGAGGTCCGTCCGGTCGAACCCTGCCGGGACGGTGACGTTGTACGCCGCGGGTGCCGTCCGGTACCCCCCGCCGAAATCCGTGGTGAGCCACCGGGTGTCGGGACGGGAGAGTCGCAACATCTCCGCGCGCACCTCAGTCGCGAACGGCACGGATCGCCTCCAGTAGTCGATCGTTCTCGGCCGGGCGCCGCACCGCCACCCGGACGTGGCTGTCCAGTCTGCGGAATGTCGTCGCGTCCCGTACCGCGATACCCCGGTCGCGCAGGGCCGCGACGAACCCCGCCACGTCGGAGTCTTCGCCTCCCGTCCCATCGCAGTCTGCGTCTCCCGTCCCGTCGCCCGTGTCGACGAGTAGGAACGGGGCCTGCGAGTCGGCGACATCGAACCACTCCGACAACGCCGCCGCGAGCCGGCCACGCTCCCGACACACCCGTTCGCGCGTCTCCCGGACGAACGCCCGCTGGCGGAGACAGTGGGCGCCGACCGCCAACTCCGGGCTCCCGAGGTTCCACGTCCGGCGACTACCACGGAGTGCCGTCCGCCACTCCCCAGTCGCGACGGCGTAGCCGGCTCTGATCCCCGGCAGGCCGTACAGTTTCGTCAGCGCGCGGGCGACGACCACCCCCGGCTCGCCGGCCAACGACGGCCGCTCGGTGAACCCCAGAAACGCCTCGTCGACCAGTAAGAGCGTGTCGGCGGCCCGACAGCGCGCGGCAAACTCGGTCAGTGCCGCGCGGTCGTACCCCATTCCGGTCGGGTTGTTCGGCGTGCAGACGACCGCCAGCGCGTGCGGCGCCGGGTCAGCCGCGAGCACGTCACTCGCGGGAACGAACGCCGGCTCCCCGCCCTGGAGCCGTATCTCGCGGGCGTACTCCCCGAAACTCGGCACTGGCACCAACGCGGTGTCGCCGGCGTCGACCGCGAGCGCGATCGCCTGTCGGATCGCCGCCAGCCCGCCGGGCGTCGGAATCACCTGCTCGGGGTCACAGTCGACAGCTTCCGCGGCGGCCTCACGGTAGGCGACGGGTGGCTCCGCCGGGTAGCCGTGCGCGTCGGCAAACGCCTCGCGGTAGACGCGCTCCGTCTCCGGCGGGACCGCGGGGTTGGTGTTCGCGGAGAAGTCCAACAGGTCGGGATCGTCCGCGGAGCCGTGCGGTTCGCGTGCCAGTTCTGTCGCAGCGTGTCTGTCCATCAGCGTCGTTCCGTCCGTCCGTTGTCGGTTGTCGACTGTGTCTCTCGATCCTGCAGGCGTTGGTCCGCAACAGCCCGGTCCCGCGGGCGGTTGACGTTCACCGCGAGTCGGGCGTCGTCGAGGACGACCCGACGCTCGCGGTCGGGGTCGCCGACCACGTTCAGCCCGGTCGGGGCGAGTTCGCGGTCGGCAGGCGCGAACGACGTGTCCAGCGTCGCGCCCAGCGCCCGCACCCGCTGGGCGGGCACACAGACCGACAGCGAGCAGACATCGTCCTCGGGTTTGTGCCGCGCCGCGTACGCCGCCAACACGCGGTCGACGACCGCGGCGTCCACCAACGGCAGGTCGGCGGCGACGGTGAGCACCGGCGGCGCGAGTCCGCCGCGGTCCATCCCCTCGTCGAGGTCCGCCACGTACCCCTCGCCGCTCGTCTCGACGACGGTCGGCGAGCCGGGGGCCGGTGTCGATCCGTTACCGCCAGCGAGGTGTGTTCGTGTCGCTGGCGTGTGTGGGGAGACGGCGGCGACGACGCGGTCGACACCGTCGGCTGTTGCCAGCGCGTCACACACCCGGTCGACCATCAGTCGCCCGCCGACCGGGACGAGCGGCTTCTCCGTGTCCGTCCTGAGTCGGGTGCCACGCCCGCCACACATCAGCAGCGCGTCCACGCTGTCACCTCCCTCATCCGAGTGTCCACACCACCACCCCCGTGTGGATCGCGAGCACGCGTGTCAGTTCGTTCGCGGCGCCAAACACGTCACCGTTGACACCGCCGAGCCGGTCACGCGCCCACCACAACAGCCCGGCGACGACCACCCCGGCGGCGAGAAACGCGGCGCTCGTCACGCCGACGACGGGCCAGACGGCGCCCGTCGCGGCGGAGACGGTCGGCGCGGGACTCGTCGCACCGCCTGCGAGCCACGCGAGCACCGCGGCGGGGGCGGCCGCGACGACGACCGGGGGAAGGTCCCGAGCGGTCGTCGTCGCGGTCAGCGCCGAGGCGAGCCCCTCGTGGGTCGCGGTGCCGAGACACACCAGCGTCGCCATCGCGGTTTTGGCGGCCACCTCGCTTGCGACGACGAGCACGACCGCGATCAGGGTCGGGACGGACGCGAGCGCCATCCCAGCGGTGAACAACCCGCCGACGACGACCGCCAGCGCCAACGCGCCGCCGGCACCGAGGTCGCTGTCGCGCAACACCGTCCGGCGCTCTGCGGGGGCACCGTGGACGGCCGCGGCGTCACCGAGATCCGCGACGCCGTCGGCGTGTGTCGGCCCCGTGAGCAGGTAGACGGCGGCGACGAGCGCCAGCCCCTGGGTCGCGGCCGGGCCGGGAAGCAGTGTCGTCGTCGCCACCAGCCCACCCAACAGCCAGCCGGCCAACGGGAACGCGACCGGGCGCGCGCCGAACGCCTCCCACGCGGTCGCCGACCGACCGACGGGGAGCCGCGAGAGGAACCCCACCGCTCCCCGGAGTGCGGTCAGAACCACGTTCCCACCTCCCGGAGCGCAGTCAGAACCACGCGGCCATCCCCGCGAGCAGTCAGAACCACACAGCCACCCCCGCGAACAGTCCCGTGATCCCGGCGGCGACGGTGACGACCCGGACCCCGTGTCGTGCCGCGCCCGTCGTCGGAAGCGAGGCGTCGGGCGCGAGGTCGTACGCGCCCGGCTTGCGGAGTCGCACGCCGAGCACGGCCGCCAGCGTCGCCATCGGCCACCCGGAGTTCGGCGACGCCGGCTCGCCCGCCCACTGGCGTGCGGTCACGACCGCGCCCGGCCGGCCGCCAGCGAGCGCCACTACCCCCGCCGTGAGCCGCGCCGGGAGCCAGACGACCGCGTCGTCCAGCCGCGCACTCGCTCGGCCAACGGGTTTCGACCGGTAGCCCAGCATCGAGTCCATCGTGTTGACCGCCTTCACCCACCCCGCCGCGCCGGCGCCGACGGCCGGTGAGAGCTGGGCGCCGGCCGCGAACGCCGACAGCGGCGCGACCAGCCCGTCCGCGAGATTCTCCGCGAGACTCTCGACGGCCGCACTCCGCAGGTCCGCGGCGTCGAGATCGCCCGTCTCCCGGCCGACCAACGCCCGAACCCGGTCGCGGGCCGCCGCGGTGTCCGTCTCGGTGGCGTCGATCACCTGTCGTCCGACCGACACCAGCATCCGGAGGCTCGTCGTCGCGAAGAGCACCGTCCCCGCCGCCAGCGCGGTCGCAACAGTGTGGACCGGTCCGTCGCCGACGGCCGCGGCACCCGCGACGACCGCCCAACACAGTCCCGCGGCCACGAGCGGCAACAGGGTCGCGGCCGCGAGCCCGACAGCCTGCGGGTGTTGCCACTCCCGGTCGACGACCCCGACGAGTCGGCCGAAGACCGCAACCGGGTGAATACGGCCGGGGAACTCCCCGACCGCCGCGTCGGCGGCGTACGCGAACACCACTGCGGCTGTCGCCGCGCTCACTCGTCGGTCACCTCGTCGTCCATCTCCAGCGTGGTGAACTTCGGACAAACGTACTTGAACCGCTCGGTGGGCGGGTAGAGACGAAGCGAGCGTCGGCGAGAACAGACGGAACGGCGGCGTCTCAGACCGCGTCCGTGCCGGTCGCGCCGGTGCGAATCTGGTAGGCGTCCGACACCGGGAGGACGAAGATCTTCCCGTCGCCGGCCTCGCCGGTCTCGGCGGCACCCGCGATGGCGTCGACGACATCCTCGGCAGACACGTCCGCGACCACACACTCGATCCGGGTCTTCTGGTGGAGGTCGACGGTGTACTCCTCGCCGCGGTACTGGCCGATCTTCTCCGGCTGTGAGCCGCGCCCGGCCACGTCCGAGACGGTGAGTGACGGTGCCCCCACCTCAGCGAGTGCGGTCTTGATGTCACCCAGTCTCTCCGGGCGGACGATTGCGACGACCATCTCCAGTTCCGCGTCCGTCTCGCTGTCGTCGCTCACGTCTCCTCACCTCCGGCGGCGGCGTCGGTGTCCGGGGTCGTCTCGGTCGTGTCCGGCGTCGTCGTCTCGGTCGTCTCTGCCGGCGAGTCCTCGGCGCTCGTCGCGTCCGTCGCCGGCACGCCGCCGTCGGTCGCGACATCGTCGTCTGTGGGGGCGGTGGTCGCAACGCCGCCGTCGGGGACGGCACCCTCGTTTTCACCGAACTCGGGGTAGGCGGCGACACCGTGTTCGACGCGGTCGAGCCCGTTCAGTTCGTCCTGTTCGGAGACGCGCAGTCCGAACACCGAGTCGGCGACGAGCAACACCGCCATCGTCGTCAACACGGTCCAGGTCCCGATCACGAGACTCCCGGTGATCTGCATCACCAGCTGTGCCACGGAGAAGCCGGCCACGTCGAAAAACGGAATGAGGATCGTCCCGATGAAGCCCGCAGAGCCGTGGACGGCAAACACACCACACACGTCGTCGATCCCCAGCGACTCGACGACCCAGCGGTACACCAACGGCGTCTGGACGCCGCCGACCACACCCAGGAAGATCGCACCGGCCCAGGAGACGTGTGCACACGCGCCGGTGATCGCGACCAACCCGGCGAGCAGCCCGTTCGCGCCGAACAACGGGTCGGGTTTCCCCTCCCAGAACGTCGTCACGAGCGTCGAGCCGACCATCCCGGCCCCCATCGCGAGCGTGGTGTTGAGCGCGACCCGGCCGAGCGCGTCACCCTGGAACGCGGTGACGGCACCACCCTCGACGGAGAGCACCGTCGCCTGCGTGCCGACGTTGAACGCGTACCAGCCGAACGCGAGAAACAGGGTTCCGATGACGGCGAACAACATCGAGTGGCCCGGAATCGGGCTGGGGTCGCCGTTCTCGTCGAACCGGCCCTTCCGCGGGCCGACCATGTAGGCGGCCGTCAGCCCGGCGATCCCGCCGAGCGCGTGGACGACCGTCGCGCCCGCGAAGTCCTTGTAGCCGACCGGGTCGCTCCCGAGCGTGTTCCCGATCAGCTGTCCGAGGTAGCCCGCAGACGAGAGGAGTCCGTCACCACCCCACGCGAACCCGGAGATCACCGGGTAGATGACCGCGACGAGCGCGATCACGTAGAACACGTACGCCGCGTAGCTCATCCGCTCGGCGACCGCCCCGGAGACGATCGTCGCCGCGGTCATCGCGAACACCGCGCCGAACAACCACGTGATCCAACTGCTGGGGGTGGTGAACTGGCTGAACGCCGCGCCCACGTCGACTGCCGTCTCCGGTGTCGTGAGGAAGCCGGCAACTGCCGACACGCCGGCACCGACCGCGAAAAACACTAACACCCCTAACGACCAGTCGGTGAGGTTCTTCATCACGACGTTGCCCGCGTTCTTGGCGCGAACCTGTCCCGCCTCCAACAACGCGAACCCCGGCTGCATGAAGAAGATCAGGAACGACACCACCAACACCCAGACGGCCTCCACGCCGCCCTTGATCGCGTCTGCCTGCAACAAGAGCTCGCCGAACATCAGCGACCACCTCCGTGTTCACTCGATTCGTTAATTACCGTGCGTGCGTTTGGCTTCTCTACCGCAGACGACTCGTGCGTCCAGTGAATCACGAGAGTTGGTGAACAACGGCGGTTATTTAGCTGTTTGGGGATAGGGTGTGAATACCCGACCAATATGTAGCATGTGTATAAGGTACTTACAACACGGGAGACGGTGTCGTCACGGCGAAAGCGGTTCGCGATTGGTGGACAGGAGACGGCGTCGACGACCGTCAGCCGAGTACGGCGAGTACGAGTCGGACGGCGACCAGGAGCGCCACCAGTCCGAACAAGTCGCCGGCGGTCGTCACCGCCGGGCCGACGAGGTTGTCGGGGTCGACCCCGCGACGGAAGCCGAGGACGACGACGGACACGACCGTCGTCGCGAGGACGACACCCGCCAACAGTGCGCTACAGGCGGCAACGGCGAGCAACACCGGGAGCGGGGCGACGGGTCGCCCGAGCGCCGGGAGCACGACCGCGGCCACCACGGCCGCGAACAGACTCGCCGTGACACCGACCAGCAACGCGGCGACGACGGCCGCCCGCACTCGTCTGTCACCCGCGAGCGTCGGGTCGACGAGCCCCTGGTGGACGGCCGTCGAGAGCCGCGACCCCAACGAGCCGTAGACACTCCCGCGGATCGCCAGAAACGCCGGCACCAACGCTAACAACCCGGGAACGGCCGTCAGTTCGGCTTCCATCCCCGCGAGCACGCTCCCGGCGACGAGCCCGCCGAGCGCGCTCACGCCGACGGCCGGCAACGCCCGTCTGAACCCCTCGCTCGCGACGCTCCTGATCGTCACATGCGAGGTCGTCGCGGCGGCAGCAAGTGTCTGTCGGCGCCGAGACACTGTCGGGTCAGACGACCACCCGCACCACCGCGAACAACACCACCACCCCGAGCACGTCACAGACGTTCGTCACCACGGGAACGACGTACTCGTCGGGGTCGAGCCCGGCGCGGTACGCGACGTAGGTGGTGACAGAGGCGACGACGATTGCGACACCGCCGAGTACTACCCCACTCGTGGCCGCGACGGCAACGACCGTCTCAACGGGGAGTCGTGGGTCGCCGGTGAGTGTCGTCACGAGCCAGCCGCCGACGCCGACCGCGGGAAACACCGTCACCGACAGCCCGAGCACGGCTAAGGCGTTGCCGACGAGTCGCTCGTCGGTGGGCGCAAACCGGAGCGTCCCGAGGTGGAACGCCGTCGACAGCCGCGCGGCCAACACGCTCCCGAGGTTGCCCGCCGTGCCGATGGTGACCGGCACCAACACCAACAGTGTCGGGTACCGGAGCAGTGTCGCCTCGAACCCGTCGAGTGCCAGCCCGCCAACCAACTCCAGTGTCGTCAGCGCAACCAACACCGGGAGCGTGCGCCGGACAATCCCCCGGACGCGCCACTCGGCGGTCATCCGGTCCAGTCGGCGAGTCGCTCTGCGCCCGCATGTGTTCCCGTCGCGAGCAACACGTCGCCGGCGCGGAGTGCCGTCTCCGCCGGCGGCGAGAGCACGTACCGGCGGTCCACCGCGTCTGTCGCCGCCGAGTCGCCGTTCGCGGGCGGGTCGTCGACCACAGTTGAGGCGGCGGCTCCGTCTGTTCGGCTCGCGCGCCGGACGGCGACGACACGCATCCCGGTCTCCGTCTCGACTGCGGCGTCGCCGACGGTGGTGCCGTCCAGTGTGCTCCCAGACTGGACCGTCTCTCTGATCAACACCTCGTCGGACTCACGGACCGCGGCCTCGATCACCGGGTGGCCGCCCAGTCCACGCAACACACCCTCGCTGATCTGGAGCGCGGCGTCACTGATCGCCTCCGTGCTGGCGGCAATCCGCAACAGGCCGCGGAGCGCGACGGGGTCGTCGACGGCGGCGGCCGCCCGGAGCGCCCACGCCTCGAACCGCGACTGGAGAGCGTCCACCTCCACCTCCAGTTCCCGCACCTCGCGGGCCAACTCCACGCTGTCGAACAACACGCTCCCGTACGCCAGATCGACGGCGAGTTCGCTGGCGTCTTTCATCGTCACGACCGTCTCGACGGCGCGGTCGAGATCCGGGATCGAGCCCGCCGCCGACGCTGTCGACGCCGGCCGAGCGGGGGAGCCGGAGTCGGTGACACCCGCGGCGGTCGTGTCGTCTGCCCCGTCGCGGCCGTGGAACGCGCCGTCGTCGTCGAGCGGCTCGCCGGTGGCTGTCTCGTGGACACGCGCGAGTCCCGCGACCGGGCCGCGACACAACAACACGTCACCCGAACAGAGTGTCGTCTCGCGGGTCGGGTTCAACAGCCAGCCGTCGTCGCGGCGGACGGCGAACACTCGCACGCCGGTGTCGGTCTCCACGTCCGAGGCCCCCAGTGTCCGGTCGGCGTACGGGCTGTCGGCGACGAGTTCGAGCCGGGCGATCGGTTCGACGGCCGCCGGAAGCGTCGCCGCGAACGCCGGCGGGAGCCCCATCTCGTCGCGGACGACGCCAGCCACGTCGCCGGCGGCGTCGCTGATCTTCTCGGCGGCGTCGACGACGCCGAACACCGGCGCCAACTGTTCCGCCTCCGCCGGCCGGCGGCCGGCCATCACGAGACTCATCCGTGCCTGGAGCTGGAGGAGATCCATCTCCGCCTCCAGTTCGAGCGCCTCACTGGCGAGTTCGTGATCCTCGAACACGACCGCCGAGTACGCGAGATCGACCATCAGCGCCGCGGTGTCTTTCATCTCCCCCAACACCGCCACGACGCTGACCGGCTCGTAGGAGACCTCGTCGCTGTCCATACCGTCACTCCCGGACGCGCGGGTTTGAATCCGCCGGGCACCTCGGGAGCGAACACCAGACACTCAGAGCGAACACCAGACACTCAGAGCGAACACCAGACACTCAGAGCGAGCGTCGAGCACAGAGCGAACGTCGAGTACAGAGCGAACACCGGGAGACTGCCGCGCGGTCGCGGCGACGATCAGGCGAGACCGACTCCGGCGGCCGACAGCCGGAGTCCGATGGCGGTCAGCAGGCCGAGGACGACCCCACGGCGGAGTCGTTCCCCGACCCGCTCGCGGAGCCGCGCGCCGACGGCGACGCCCGCGACCGCCGGGAGGGCCGCGAGTGTGCTCACGCCGACGGTCGCCAGATCCGGGTAGAGTCCGAACACGCCCGCCGCGGCGACACGGACGACGTTGACCCCCAGAAACACCGTCGCGATCACGCCGACGAACAACCCGTGTGAGAGGTCACAGCTCCGGACGTACGCGATCAGTTGTACGCCGACGTTCGTCCCGCCGAAGAGGAGCCCGGAGCCGAACCCCACTCCGGCCATCGCCGGCGTCGACTCGACGAAACAACCGGCCTTCGCGCGGGCGAGCCCGGGAACCGGAACGAGTCGTTGCTGGGTGGCGACAAACACGAGCGAGAGGACGCCGAGGCCGAATCGCAGGGTGTCCTGCGGGAGCGAGTCGAGACCCGCGAGCCCGACGACGGTGCCGACGAGCGTGGTGACGAACAACGGCCAGAACCGCCGGCCACAGCTCCGGAGCTGGTCGACGGACAGTTCGCGGGCCAACGAGAGGTTCACCGCCAGAATCGGGAGGATCATGAACACGACCGCGACCGCAGGCGAGAGCTGTGTGGCCAACGCGGTCGTCCCGACGAGCGCGAACCCGAAGCCGGCGACGCCGTTGATCCCGGCGGCGAGGAAGACAACGACACCCAACAGGACCGCGGCGACGGGGGTCAACAGAAACGTCACACCGGGACTGTGCACCCGCGGTGTTTCAACTGTGTTCGCTCGTCCGTCGTCACCGCACCACCACGATCCGGATTCCGTGTCATATATGTGTATACAGATCCAGCTTGGATACACGCAGTAATAGACAATGGCTACGAGATCGACAGGGTCAACGCTGGATGCGTTCGAGGTCGACGGGGAGCTTCAGGGGTACTGGCTGGCGTTTCTGCGGATCGTCACGGGGTGGTGGTTGTTCCACGCCGGGGTGACGAAGCTGATAGAAAACGGGCTGTCGTTCGCGTACGGGCCAGCGTACCTCCGGCAGATGACCGGCACTGCGTTGGGGCCGATCCCGGTGTGGATGGGTGAGAATCTCGGTCCGTTAATCCAGGCTGGGGTGCCGTTGGGGGAGACCGCGATCGGTCTGGGGCTGATGGTCGGGGCGTTTGTCAGAGTGGCTGCTTTCTTTGGCGGGATGTTCATGATGTTGTTCTGGGTGGGGAACGCCAACTTCGCCAACGGGATCGTCACAGCGGAGTTGCTGGGGTTGTTGGCGTTCGCGACGACAATCGTCTTTGCGGCGGGTCGCCACCACGGGCTCGACGCGGTGATCGAACGGACTGCGTTCGTCCAAGACAGACCACGACTGCGGTATCTACTCGGATAGATGACGGGGAGCTACACCGTCGTCGACCGGATCGTGCTCGCGATCAGCGGCGGGTTGGCGATCACCGGGACCGTTCTCCTGGGGGTGGTGGAGACGTTCACAGGACAGCCGTACGCACCCGTGCCGCTGACTGACGACGCCGGGACGGTGACCGCGACCCCGACGGTCGCTCCGGCACTCAGGACCGGGCTCGTGGTCGCCGGACTCGTCGTGTTCACTCTGTGGGGGCTCTACCGGGCTGTGACGACGGTGTCAGAGGGTCGAGCGACCGGCGAGTAACCTGCCGCCGGGTGACGGCCCGCACTGTGTCGTAGCGAGGGTGGCAAGACATTTCACGGTTCGCGCCGGGAATCGACGTATGACAGAGTTTTCGAGTCGAGTCGAGCAGATCTCGATCAGCGGGATTCGCGAGGTGTTCGAGGCGGCCGGCGAGGACGCGATCAACCTCGGGTTGGGACAGCCGGACTTCCCAACACCGGAGCACGCGCGGCAGGCCGCCGTCGACGCGGTCGAGTCCGGCGAGGCGGACGCGTACACCTCCAACATGGGGACGCCAGCGCTCCGGGAGGCGATCGCGCACAAACACGAACGCGACGAGGGGTTCGTCGTCGACACCGACCAGGTGATCGCCACCGCCGGCGGGAGTGAGGCGCTCCACCTGGTGATGGAGGCACACGTCGGCGCCGGCGACGAGGTGTTGGTGCCCGATCCGGGGTTCGTCTCCTATGAGGCGTTGACGACGCTGGCGGGTGGTGAGTCGGTGTCGGTGCCGCTCCGTGAGGATCTCACGCTCGATCCGGCGGCCGTCGAGGACCGGATCACCGACGACACGGTCGCGTTCGTCGTCAACTCGCCGGCCAACCCGACGGGGACGGTCGCCAGCGAGTCCGATATCCGCGAGTTCGCGCGGATCGCGGACGAACACGACGTGTTGTGCATCTCCGACGAGGTGTACGCACAGATGCTCTTCGAGGGGACCCACTACAGCCCCTACGGGTTCGCCGAGTCGGACAACGTGGTCGTCGTCAACGCCTGCTCGAAGACCTACTCGATGACGGGGTGGCGGCTGGGGTGGGTCGTCGGCGCGACCGAGCGGATCGAACGGATGTTGCGCGTCCACCAGTACGTCCAGGCGTGTGCGTCCGCGCCGGCACAGTACGCCGCCGAGGCTGCCCTCACCGGGCCACAGGAGCCGGTCGCGGAGATGAACGCGGCGTTCGAACGACGGCGTGATCTGGTCGTCGACGGGTTGGAGGACGCCGGGTTGGACTGCCCCCGGCCGGCGGGTGCGTTCTACGCGATGCCGGCGGTGCCGGAGGGGTTCGTCGACGAGGTGATCGAGCGTGGCGTGGTGGTCGTTCCCGGCGAGGCGTTCGGCGACCACGGCGCGGGCCACGCCCGGATCTCCTACGCGACCGACGAGGCGACGCTGAAGGAGGCGTTAGAGATCATCGGGAACGCCGCCAGGGCGGTGCGGTGAACCGTGGAGCCTCCAGAGCCGCCGGCGTCCGTCGCCGACCAGCCGCCGTTCGCGCCCGCTGAGACGGGGATCGACTCGGTGGCGGCGCTGCGGGCGTCGATCCCGATCACCGACCGCGTGGCGTACTTCAACACGGGCGCGACCGGCCCGACGCCGACAGCGTTGTTGGAGGTCGTCGACGAGTGGAACCGCGCTCACAAGACGGACGTGTTGGTCGACGGCGACGCCTACGCGGTCGGGTTCGCCGCTTACGAGGCGATCCGTGAACGGGTCGCGCCGTTCGTCGGGGTCAACCCCGCGGAACTCGCGCTGACGGAGTCGACTGCGGACGGCCTGAGTGCGGTGTTGGCGGCACTCGATCTCGGGCCCGGTGACGTTGTGGTGACGACGGATCTCGAACACCCGGCGGCGGACGTGCCGTTGGCCCGACTCCAGGAGGAACACGGTGTCGAGGTGCGGCGCGTGGCGACGGACGCCGGGCAGATCGACACCGACGAGTGGGCGGCGGCGGTCGCGGACGCGGAGCTGGCGGTGTTCTCCTCGTTGGCGTGGACCTACGGGACGCGGCTCCCGGTCGCGGAGATGGTCGCGGCGGCCGACGACGCGGGGGCGTTCACCCTCGTCGACGCGGTGCAGGGACCGGGACAGCGAGCGGTCGATGTCCACGAGTGGGGCGCCGACGCGGTGGTCGGGTCCGGCCACAAGTGGTTGTTGGGCGTGTGGGGGTCGGGCTTTCTGGCGGTCGCCCGCGACGCGCTCGCGGAACTCCAGCCGGCACAGGTCGCCTACCGGAGCGTGACGGAGCCGAACGGGGCGTTCGAACGGAAACCCGCCGCCGCGCGGTTCGAACGCGGGACGACCGCCATCGGCGCACACGTCGGGCTCGCGGAGAGCGTCCGGCTGTTCGACCGGCTCGGGACCGAGACGGTTCGCGAAGAGATCCTCCGATTGGCCGACCGGCTCGTCGACCAGTTGCCGGCAGAACGGGTGGTGAGCCCGGCAGAGCCGGAGACGGGGCTGGTGACGGTCGACGTGCCCGACCCGGAGGCGACGGTGGAACGGCTCCGGGAGGCCGGGGTGGCGATTCGGTCGTTGTCCGACCCGGCGTGTGTGCGGGCGTCGGTTCACGCCTTCTGTACCGACGAGGAGATCGACCGACTCGCAGCAGAACTGCACACGGCGTGGTGAGCGGGTGTCGGCGGCGCGGGCGTCCGGCGGCGCGTCAGTTCCGTTCGCGTTCCCGGCGGCGGGTCGACTCCGACCGTTGGCTGTCGACCTCGGAGCGGCTGTCACCCAGTGTCACGTCTTCGGTCGCGAGGAGGTCGTCGAGTCGGCGCTCGAACTCCGTCTGGCTGATCTCCCCGTTGGCGTAGCGGTCGCGGAGGTCTTCGACGGGGTCGCCTGTCGGCTCGGACCGAGCGGGTTCGGCGTTCGCGACGGGCGGCTGTCGCTCCGGCTCCTCGCCGTCGTCGACCAACGGAACCAACTCCGGCGCGAGGACGATCAACGGGATCAGGACGAAGAAGCCGAGTCCGATCACGACACTGGAGAGTGAGCCGACGGAACCGAACACGACTGTGAGACCGATCGTCAGAAAGAACGCTAGCGCGGTGGCACGCCAACGACTGAGGGGCTCCATACCTGTGTGGTTCCGTTCGACCCTGAAATTTCCACCGGCAGTGTCTCGGGTCGTGGGTCGTCTCTGCCGGGCGTAGACGCCGCGGCCCCGGCCGGCCGTCAGTTCGCGGTGCTGACGATCTTCACCACGTCACCCTCGGCGAGTTCGTGATCCTCGCCGATCCGGCGGTCCGAGCGGGCGTCGACGGCGTGGAGATACCCCTCGCCGATGTCCGTGTGGACGGCGTACGCCAACTCCTGTGGCCCGCTTCCGGTGTCGAGCAGGTGTGCGTCCGGGAGCATCCGCCCTTTTGTGTCGGTCCAGTGGGTCTCACTCTCGACGGGGTAGACGGTAATCTGGTCGAGCAGGTCGTACACCGCGGTGTTCAACGCCGCCTGCACACCGGTGCCGTCGTACTGGGCTGTCACCTCGCGAATCTGTTCGAGCCCGTCCCGTTGTGACGCTGAGAGGTCGCCGGTCACCTCGAAGTCTGCGTCGCCGGGGTCGTAGTCGATGGCGCCGGCGTCCGCCGCGCGTTGGAGCGCGAGTTCCCCGTCGGCGGTCGCGGGCACGACGGGTTTCTCCGACTCCAGCAGTCGCTGGACGTTCTCCTCGGGCGCGATGTCGGCCTTGTTGGCGACGACGACAATCGGCTTGGTCTGTTCGCGAATCCGGCGCGCGAGGTCCTCGCGGTCGTCGTCACTCCAGTGGCCCGGCTCGTCGGGGTAGTCGGCCGCGCGCAACACCGTCGCCACGTCGTACTCCGTCGCGCCGAACCCGGTGAGCATGTCCCGGAGCGCGTCGTCGATGTCGAAGTCCGGCGAGCGGCCCTTGCGCTCGACTGACTCCCAGTTGTCCGCGACGATCCCCGCGAGCCACTGGTCCATCTCGCGTTCCACGAAGTCCACCTCCTCGACTGGGTCGTAGTCGCCCACCTCGACGGGGGCGCCCTCGGCGTCCGTCGCGCCCGCGGCGTCGACGACCTGGAGCACCACGTCCGCGTCCGTGAGCGCGTCGAGGAACTGGTTGCCCAGCCCGCGCCCCTCGTGTGCCCCCGGCACCAGCCCGGCCACGTCGAGCAGTTCGATGGGAACGTAGCGTTTCCCGTCGTGACAGTTCTCCCGGCCGCACCGCTCGTCGCGGGCGAGACACGGACAGTCGGTGCGGACGTGGCTCACACCGCGATTCGGGTCGATCGTCGTGAACGGGTAGTTGCCGACGTCGACCTCCGCGTCCGTCGCCGCCTCGTAGAAGGTGGACTTGCCCGCGTTCGGCTTGCCCGCGAGCGCGACTGAAATCATACCCCTCTTTCCCCGGAGACGAACGTGTGGGTTTCGGTCTGGACGACGCTGGTGTGGGCGTGACAGCTCTGACGCGACCGCGTGGCTTCCCTAGTTCTGATACCGCCGTGCTAGTCTGAACAGATTCAGGAGTATTAATCCGGTTCCGACGCGGCGGCGTTGCCGGACGAGCGAGCGACGAAGGTGCCAATTAGTAACTAGCTATAGACACTCCAACCGGCCTCAACAGCATTTTATAGCAAAGAAAAGTAACTGAAATATATAAAGATATTTATATACTCGGCGAGGATCTAGTACTAGAATGGCAGCTAGTACTAAGTTCCTCGTATACACAGGTGATCTAGACGAAGAAAATAAAACAGCAGAGGCATACGCTTCCGGCAGAGATCCAATTACTGACAGAATAGCTAAAGAACTGAATAACATGACAGTTGACAGAGTTCTTGACAATGAGACTGTGGATGCATTTGTCAGAGATGTCAATTATATACATGACAAAGATCAAGTAACTGCAGTAGTGTATAAAAATCAGAATCCAGATAAGCCATTGCATCAAGTAAAGAAAGAGGGGGAAGAAAGCAATATAGAAAAAATACTTTCCGAAAATGAGGATGCGTTTGTTAGGGGGAAGCTGGGAGCTACAGCGGTAAACAACGAGCTACAAATTCTTGTAGAGAAGAACTTTGGATCATTCTTCTTTAGATCTTTTAATGGGATAGAACTGGAGCCAGAGTATTCTGCCGAAGCAATCCAAGCCATACAAGACTCTGTAGATATTGGTGAAACCATAATCGTGTTTAGCAGTGATGTAGATGCGACTGCTTCCCTATTTGAGCCCCCTGAGGATGCGGACATTCGTGAACAGAAGGGATTCATTGGAACTGACCTAGCAAATACTATATCAGACATTGTCAACTTGTCACATGCATATAGTATATCTCTTAGTATTTCCAAAAGAAAATGGCTAGATAATATAGATATGTTTGAAAAGCTTATAGAAAGTCAATTTGTATCAACAATCAAAATAAAAGACACTGCCAATGGTATAGTCAGGATCGGAGAAGGCGAATCTCGATCAATTAGAGAAAACGTGTCAAGCAGTTGCTCAGGTGAGGAAGCTATTGTAGATGCACTAGAAAAGCTTGGTAATGATAGTTAATGTACTCCGTACAACGATACAGTTGGGCGAATACATTTCAAGAACTTCATACGGTCGTGCCAGAGTGCTCGCTTATGTAGTTATAAGTGTTATTATTGGAATGATAGCATCTAATAGCAATAAAGCAAGCGATCTGCCAATAATAACTGTTGTAGCAATTTTGTTTGGTTTTACAATAAATTCAGTAGTAATGTTCGGAAATTCATTTGACGACTATACCTCTGACGGGGGAGATCATCAGGAGCAATTAGAAAACTATTATAAGAAAGCGGTAGCTGCTTCTGTACACACTCTTGGCATTGGTTTAATAACAATCGTGTTGTCCAGTGTTTTCAAGTTATACCCAGATATGGAAATAATTTTATACTCATTTGACATACTTGATAGTAGTTTTGACATAGAGATTATGTCTTTGCTAGTGTATATTTTCTTATCGTATTATATAATATTTTTTTCTGTGGTGATAACTGCCGCAGCCGAACTAGTAACCATACGAACGGACTAAGTATACTTGTACGCAGTTCTTCATCTCATCTCCGTCCGTTTGCGTCCAGCGGTAACTAACTCGACGAACCCCAGTGTCGACTTCGTATCACTAGCAACGTGTTGCCCTTCGATCACGCCCGCCTGCCTGCTGATATTCTCGTCTAGTGGGACGATCGGTTTGTTCGACACGAGTGCTTCGTACGTTCGGGCGTTCTGGTTCGATTGTGATCCAGCTCCGACCCCGACGTAGAGTTCCTGAAGCACCACAGTCGGAACACGAAGCGGGAGGCTCTGTGACTCGAGATCGACTGCCACCGTCTTCGCCGACTCGCGCCCTTCTCAGAGCGCGATGAGGAAGTTCGTGTCGAGAATCATTTCGTGTCGATTCCCTGCCGTTCGAGAAGCTCCTCGACGGCTTCGGTCCTCGCGGCCGCCGACTCGTCGATGGCCTCTCGGTGAGCGTCGGCCGCCTCCGAGTCGAGTGTGTCCGCCAGATCGAGCAGTGACCACCCGTCGATCAGTCGGTCGATAGCCTCCGAAAACGTCTCGTCGTCACGTTTGTGGGCCTCGATCCGTCGGTAGAGGCCTTCGTCGATCCGAACTGACTTCGTCGCCATGCGTAGACACCGTTCCACAGCTCACTTGACTATTTTGTGCCGCGAGGCCACAAGTACCACGACGAGTGGATCACATCAGATGAAGGCTCAACCGCGGGGTTGCGACACGCGAAGCGAGGTGTCGCTGGAATGTCGCAGTTTTGTTAGCGACACCCGGTACTGTTTGCAACAACAAGATACAATAGTCAACAGCCACTCCACCAAAGTACGACGCGCGAGTTGTCACCGGAAGGTGGCGAGGGTGTAGAGGCACCCTCACCTCGCGTGTCGTGGGCGCTGTAACGAATCCACGACATGTGTTCGAACGATTCTCCGTCACAAAAGCGTGACGGCGCGACAGACGCGGCAGTACAGACAGCAATCACCACCGAGCAGCTGCAGTCGGACTACGGCGCCACCATCGACGACCTGCGACACACCCCGCTCCCGGACGCGCGGATCGAGGAGTTGGTCGCCTCGTGTGTCGACATACAGCAACGACTCGACACCCACGGCACTGTCGGTCACGAGACAGTGCTGGAACTGGTCACGCCCGTCGCCGAGGCGATGGAGCAAGTTCGCGATGCGACAGTCGTCGCGGCCGACGACCTCCCAGACTCGCGCGCACTCGATACGGGCGTGCCGAGCGAGGAGTACGTCCTGACGCCCGAGGAGCGCGACGAGACGCTGGGCGTGCTCTCGGCGTTGTTGTTCACCGCCGTCGAGACACCCGGTGCGGGTGACGCGACCGCCGCGACCGGCGTCGTACAGTAACGCGCTGGGCGACTGACCGCGGTCGTCCCGCCTGCGACTTCTCGCCGTTCCCCCGGCAATCTCTGTGTGAGTGTGGTGGATCGACGGTCGAACGAACGAGGAGCCTCGTTCGTCGCCCGTCCGAACACGTCCGCAGTCGGAGCCAGAAAACTCAGGCTCCGGCCGTCACTCCGCTTGTGCGTCGACGACGGCGACACCAGCGAGGTTGACGATGTCTTTCACCTCGTCACCACGTTGGAGGACGTGGACCGGCTTGTCCATCCCGACGAGCATCGGCCCGATGGCCTCGGCGCCGCCGAGCCGTTGGAGCAGCTTGTAGCCGATGTTCCCGGATTCGAGGTTCGGGAAGATCAACACGTTCGCCGGCTCGTCGAGTTCCGCGAACTCGTAGCTGTCCCGCAGCGTCTCCTCGACGACCGCCGTGTCGGCCTGCATCTCCCCGTCGACCGGGAACCCGACCGACTCGTCGTCGTGGAGTAGTTCGACCGCCTCGCGGGACACCGCCGGCGAGCCGTCCGCGACGGAGCCGAAGTTGGAGTACGACAGCATCGCAGCCCGTGGCTCGACGTTGAACCGCCGCGCGAGATCGGCCGTGTGGCGGGTCACCTCCGCGAGCGTCTCCGGGTCGGGATCGCGGTTAACCGTCGCGTCCGCACAGAAGATCACCCGGTTGTTGAACGTCAGCATGTAGACGCCCGCGACGTTGTCGGCGTCCTCGGCGGAGCCGATCACGCGCAACGGCGGCCGGAGCGCCGACGGGTAGTTGTGAGTGAGGCCCGTCAAGAGTGCGTCGGCGTCCCCCTCCTCGACCATCACGCTCCCGAAGTAGTTGGTGTTCGTCCGGACCAACTCCCCCGCCTCCGTCCGGGTGACACCGTCGCGTTTCCGCATCGTGTGGAGCCGTTGGGCGTACCCCTCGGTCGCCTCGCTGGCCGCCGGGTCGACAATCGTCGGCTCGAAGTCCAAGCCGAGCCGGTCCGTCTCTGCGCCGATCGTGTCGGCGTCACCCAACAGGATCGGGTCCGCAATCGACTGCTCGGACAGTTGGTAGGCGGCACGGATCATCTTCTCGTCGGTCCCCTCCGCGAGCGCGACGCGCTGTGGGTCGGACTTGGCCTTGTTGAGCACGACCCGCATCATCTCGCGACTCTTGCCGAGTCGCGCCTCCAACCGCTCGGCGTACGCGTCCGTGTCGATCTCGCGGCGGGCACACCCCGACTCCATCGCGGCCGCCGCGACCGCGGGCGCAACCTCGAACAACACCCGCGGGTCCAACGGCTTCGGGATCAGGTAGTCCGGGCCGAACTGCAACGGCTGGTCGCCGTACGCCTTCACCACCGCGTCCGGCACGTCCTGGCGCGCCAACTCCGCGAGCGCCTCCGAGGCGGCGCGTTTCATCTCCTCGTTGATGTCCGTCGCCCGAGCGTCCAACGCCCCGCGGAAGATGAACGGGAACCCCAACACGTTGTTCACCTGGTTGGGGTAGTCCGACCGCCCGGTCGCCATGATGACGGTGTCCTCGCGTGCCTGTTTGGCCGTCTCGTAGTCGATCTCCGGGTCCGGGTTCGCCATCGCGAAGATGATCGGGTCCTCGGCCATCGACTGGACCATCGCCTCGTCGACGATTCCGCCGACCGACAGCCCGACGAACACGTCCGCGTCCTCCATCGCGTCCGCCAACCCACCCTCGGCTGTGTCACTGGCGAACTCCTGTTTGAACTCGTTCACGTCGCCGTCGGCCGCCCGGCGCTCGGTGACGATCCCCGAGGAGTCACACATGGTGATGTTCTCCCGGCGCGCGCCCAGAGAGAGATAGAAGCGCGCGGTGGCAATCGCCGACGCACCCGCCCCAGAGAAGACGATCTCCAGCTCCGACACGTCCTTGTCGACGATGTCGGCGCCGTTCAACAACGCCGCCCCGGAGATGATCGCCGTCCCGTGTTGGTCGTCGTGGAAAACGGGCACGTCCATCTCCTCGCCGAGCCGTTCCTCGATCTCGAAACACGCCGGCGCGGCGATGTCCTCCAGGTTGATCCCGCCGAACGTCGGCTCCATCGCCGACACCGACCGGACGAACTGGTCGACATCCGTCTCGTCTAACTCCACGTCGAACACGTCGATGTCCGCGAACCGCTTGAACAACACACCCTTCCCCTCCATCACGGGTTTCGAGGCCTGCGCGCCGATGTCACCCAGCCCCAACACCGCCGAGCCGTTCGAGACAACACCGACCAAGTTCCCCTTCGCCGTGTACTCGTAGGCCCGCTCGGCGTCTGTGTCGATGTCCCGGCAGGGCGCGGCGACACCCGGCGAGTACGCCAGCGAGAGGTCACGCTGTGTGTTCGTCGGCTTCGTCGTCGAGATCTCCAGCTTCCCGGGGGGGTCCTCCCGGTGGTAGTCGCGAGCGTCGTCTTCCAGTCCCATGCCCCACAACGGCGGCGGGTCGGGGAAAAGGTTACCTACCTACGTACAGCTGTTGTGTTATTCACTGACACGTCGCTCAGGCCCACCGGTCGCCGTCTCCGTCGTCCGTCTCGTTGCCCTCGCCTGTCTCGTTGCCGGTGTCTCCCGTCTCGTCGCCGCTGTCTCCCGTCTCGTCTCCACCGCGCGCGCCGTCTCCGCGGTCGTCCAACACCTCGTCGGCGTCGGCGTCGTGTGTGGCCCGTGTGTCGTGCCCACCGGACGTGTCGTGTGCGTCGCCCCCGTGTGACCCGTCACCACCCGGCGGTCGGCGGCCACCCGAGCCGGGACGACCGGTCGGTGTTGGACCGAGTCCGTCCGCGAGCACGGCCAACGACGGGTCGAAGCCGGCGAGCGCGCGGAGTTCGTACGCTCGGGTGTACGTCTTCGCGACGACGTTCACCGGGAGGACGACAAAGACGAACAACAACACCAGCCACGTCACGGCGCCGGCGACGAGACCGCTCCCGAGGAACGTGCCACCGACGTTCGCGGCCGTCAGCCCGACGACCACCGCCGCGATCGTCACCGGAATCGCGCCGATCAACAGGAGGAACGTCCGAACGACGCCGACGCCGACGCCGATCAACAGGTGGACGACCACGTAGGCGACCGTCTGCCACGGCTGGTCGCCAAGGAGACGCCCGAGCCGGCGCCAGCCGTCGACGACCCCTCGCTCCTCGGCGAACATCACCGGGACGACCAGTTGATTCGTCAGCGACCGTACGACACCGAGGAGAAACGCCAACACGGCCAGACCGATCAGGACCCCGGCGATCGTCCCCCCGCCGACCCCACTCGGGTCGACCACGCCGGTGAACACTGCGACGACTCCACCCACTATCGGAACCGCAACTGGGAGTGTCAGCGCCAACCGGAAGCCGAACAACTGAACCCCCGCTCGGGCGTGACGGCGAAACGGCGCACGAACCCGAACCTCGTCGGTCGCGAGCCCGGCGAGGAAGACGAACTCCATCACCGAGCCGACGAGCCCTAACAGGAGCCAGACGGCGACCGCGCCGCCGGCGACCCCGACAACCGGGAGGAGATCGACACCGGCGAGCACCGAGTCGGCCGACGGTATCCCCGAGGGTGGACCGCCGCCACCGGGCGGTCCGTTCGCCCCGGACAGATTCGAGAAACTCGAGAACTGGCCGCCGACGCCGCCGGTCCCGAGGAAAAACGCGATCACCGCTAGCCGGGCCCACCGACCCAGCGACCGCCCCCCGAGGAATCCGCGCGTCACGTCGATGGCGTCTTCGACGGCATTGACCGCGTGCCACGACATACTCACCGAGACGCACGGCCGCTCAAAAGTCCTTGCCGTTCGTTACGCTCACAGAGACAGACGGCGTCGGTGTGGTCCCGTCGGCGTACGCCACGCCACACTCACAACACCAACACGTCCGGCCGCGCCAGTTCCAACCCGTCGGCGGAGACGGTCGTGGTCGGCCACTGTCCGGTCGCGGTCAGCCGTTCGACCGCCCCGTCGTCGACGAGCAGTGTGTCCTCGCTTTTGGCTCCCTTGACGGTCGGGTTCCAGGCGTACGCCGCCGGCGAGACGACCGGCGCGTCGCTGTCCGGCGTCGCGATCCACTCCCGGCCGGCGTACCCCGTCGCCCCGCCCTGGTGGTGTACCCCCCACTCCTCGGGGTGGCCGGTGTCTGTGTACGCCTCGCGGATCGCGTCGAACACCGCGCCGGCCCGTCCCGGCGGTGTCTCGTCTGCGGGCGACGCTCGGTGTGTCGCCACCCGTCGTGTCGCCGCGGCCGCCGCTGTCTCGACCCGCTGTGTGGCGGCGTGCCGCTCTGGGAGCCACTCCGGGGCGTCGTCGAACGCGACTGTCCGGGTGAGGCTGGCGTACAACCCACCGCGACGGGCGGTGACGGCGACGAGTGCGTACGACCCAAGTTGCTCGGTCGTCGGTGTCGGGTGACGGTACGAGGGGGCGCGTTCGCTCCCGCCGACGAGGACGACCGGCGCGTCGATCCCCCGCCCGGCCAACCCGACCTGGAGTGCCCCCGCCACCTCGCGTTCGGTGTCGTCCGGCTGGAGCTGACGACACACCCGTTCGACCCCCGCCGCGACCGCACTCCCCAACTGGCGGTAGCGTTCCCGGTCCGACTCCGACAGGCGGAGCCGGAGCCGTGTCGGATCGAACTCCGCGACACCCGGCACCGGAAAGTCCGCAAGCGCCGGCTCGGGGGTCCGTGTGGCGACTGCCCCCGCCAGTCCCGTCTCGTACCACGGGTCCGCCGTGACCGCGACGGACAGTTCCGGCGGGAGTTGCTCGGCCGCGAGCCGCTCGGCCTCGATCTCGTTGGTCACGACCTGCCACTCCCCGTCACCGAAGTAGCCGACCGCCGCCTCCCCGACCGGCGCCACGCGGTCGACGCGGTTGTCACCGCCGTCGGTCGCCCACGCGAAGCTGTCCGGGCGGGCGAGCCAGACGGCCACGGCGTCCTCGGCGGCGAGCAACGCGTTGAGTCGTTTCTCCCGTTCGGCGAGTGTCACACTCGTCTCTCGGTCGCCACCGGCTTCACTCGTGTGGATCGCCGCCGGAGTCGCTCGTGGCAGTCGGACAGATATATACCGTCGAACCTCTGGATTATGACCGACTATGGCGTTCGAGTGGCTGACGTTCCGGCGGTACGTCGCGGGCGCGACAGGGATGGCCGGGTTGTTGATCGCGCTGGGGATCTACACCTCCGCGTCCGGCTCCGGGCTGGCGTGTGCCCAACAGTGGCCGTTGTGTGACGGCGGGGTGTTGCCGCAGTCGATCCCGTCGTTCATCGAGTGGTTCCACCGGCTGTGGGCGATGCTCACCGGGTTCGTCATCTTCGGCGGCGCGATCTGGGCGTGGCGCGCGGACCTCCCGCGAGCCACGACCGCCGCGGCGGTCGTCGCCGCGGTGCTCACCCCGATGCAGGCCGTGTTCGGTGCGATCACTGTTACCTTCGAGGGCGCGATCCCGGGTGGCTACTCCGCGCCGGTCCACGCCGCGCACTTCCTCACCGGGACGACGATCTTCCTCGCGCTCACGTACACGACACTGACCAGTGCCGAGCGTGCTGTCGGCACGCCCGCCGAGCGTGTCCGGACGGCGCTCCGGGTCGCCGCGGCCGGTGTCGGTGTGTCGGTGCTCGTCTCCCGCGCCGTCCCGCTCGTCGGCTTCGGCCCGTGGATGCAGGGCGGGTTCTACCTCGTTGCGCTGGCGACGGTTGCGGCGTTGCTCGGTGCCGTTCGGTGGTTGGGCGCGCTGGGTCGCCCGCGCCTGCGCGCCGCGACGGCGCTGGCGACGCTGACGCATCTGGGTGCGATGGTGCTCGGCCGGGATCTGGTGTACTACACCGCGACGGTTCGGGGGCTGAATCTGGCGTTGGCGCTGACGGCGGCCGCGCTCGTCGCCGGCACGCTCTGGAGTGTCGAGACCGGTCGTGAACGTGCCGAGCGGGCGGGCGCACCGACGGACGACTGAGTCGCTCACTTCTCGGCGGCGCGGATCTCATCTTCGACCCCGGTCGAGAGGTGTGCGTTGGCGAGGTACGACCCGACGCTCTCCTGGTAGGCTGTCGTCGTGATACCACACGTCTCGAACGTCTCGATCAAGAGACTCCCTTGCCACTTCGTCCGTACCCCTTCCTCGTTGGCGCGTCGTTTCAGCGGGGCGTCTCTCGTCACGAGCACGGCGCCGAGTCGGTTCGCCAACGACAGACACCGCCAGTCGGTGTCGCTCAGTTGTCCTGTGCGTTCGGGGTCGACCTGCCTCTCGACGGGTTGGACGGTGAGCCACGCCGGTCGTTCGTGGTCGTGGTTCGGACGAAACTCATCGGTCCACAGCTGTTCGGGCGTGGTGAGTTCGTACTCGGGATGCCAGACACCGAGACTCGACAGCCACCCGACTGCGGCGAACCCACTCAAGACGGTGTTGTCGAGGACGAATCTGCCGTTCATCCGTCGGTAGACCGCGAAAGCGGCGGGCCGTCGTGGAGTTCCTCGACAGTCTCTGGTCCCGTCCGCACGTCGATGTCGTGCGCCACCAGTGCCGTCTCGAACTGGTCGCGAGACGCGTTGGCGAGTTCGGCACCGCGGGCCACCGAAATCTCGCGGCGGTCGTAGACGACGAGTGCGCCGAGCATCCGGACACGGTCTACTGGCGCTGTCTCCGTCCGGCGGATGTTCGTGTCGAACGCTGTCTCCTCTGCGGCGACGCGTCCGAGATCAGCCAGAAGCTGGTCGTCGGTACTCTCGCGTTCGCCGGCGACGACCAACACCCCGTGGCTCACCAGCACGACGAGTCGCGAGAGATACGTGTGCCACTCGTCGTTGTCGTCAGCCGACGCTCGCCGCCCGAACGCGCCGAGCAGGTCGCCAATCACGGTGAACAACGCCACCAGAACAACGGACTCCTCGTCGGCGTCGCGGCTGTCGACGACGGCTTCTGCCGCGGCGTCTCGGAGCCGACGGGTCACCCTCGCGAGTGTCTGTGTCAACTCCGGAATATCCGTCGACTCGTCTGTGACGGCCACACTGAACGCAGACGGAACTCCCGCCTCTCCCGGTCGGTCGAGAAGCCCCGACACGCCGTACTCGTCGGCCACGATCGCGACTGCGTCCGTCTGCCGCCGTTTTAGGGGGACCGCAAGTACCTCGCGGGCAGTTTCGGCGAGCGACGGGAACCCCAGAACCGAGAGAACACGGTCGACAGTGCGGAGGTCACGGCGACGCCGGTCAACGATGTCGCTTGTCGGCGTCCCTGCGACAGCAGTGTGATCGTCTTCAGTCGCCATCTCTGTGAGGATTGTTGCGGCTTCTGTCATAAGCCCTTGCCGCCCGGTCGTGTCACGCCTCGGCTACAACGTCACCACGGCCTGCCCGACGACCGCGAGCGTGCCGACCGCAAGCAGGAGCCACAGCCCGGCCGCACGCAGTCCCTCGGAGGGTCCCGTCTCGCTGGTCAGTTTCACCACGCCGGCCAGGATCGACAGGCTAGCCAGCCCGACGACGGCCGCGACCCACAGGACGACCCCGCCGTCGGTCGCCGTCAGTCCCAGCGACGCCGCGACCAGCGCCAACGACCCGCCCAGCGTCACCCGCGGGGAGACGGGCGGCACGGAACGACTCACTCGAACCGCACCTCGACGGCCGCGTCCTCGTCGGTCGGCTCGCGCGCGCAGTCCAACCCGGCGAACGCCGTCCGCAGGAGGTCGTACGTCTCGTCGATCGCCTCGACGATCACCGTCGTGTCGCTGACGACCGGCATAAAGTTGGTGTCACCCTCGAACCGCGGGACGACGTGCGTGTGGACGTGGTCGTCGATCGACCCGCCGGCGGCCGCGCCGCCGTGGTTCAGCCCGGCGTTGAGCCCGTTCGGCTCCAACGCCGCCCGGACGGCGTCGAAAGTCGCCTGCTTGAGTCGGGCGTGGTCCGCGACCGCCGGCGGCGAGAGCCGCGCGTAGTCGCCCTCGTGGGCGTCCGGGATCACCATCACGTGACCGGGGTTGTACGGCGCGTTGTTGCAGATCACGAACGCGTGCCGCGAGCGCGCGAGAATCCGGTTCTCGCGGTCGGCGTCCCGCTCTGGGAGAACACAGAACGGACAGCCGTCGACCGCGTCCGCGTGGTCCTCCCGCCGGACCCACTCGATCCGCCAGGGGGCGAAGATCCGTTCCATACCGCCACACCGACCCCGCGCGTCTTCGGCCTTCCGTTCGCGAGGCTGGCGACCCGCGTGTCGGGAGGGGTATTTCTCGCGCCGCTTCTACTAGCGTACAATTTTAAATAGGATACGCGCTACACATGAGACATGGCCACACAGCCCGCCGGGACGGACAGCGTGCGCGAGCGGTGTGGTGAGTGCGGCGCCGAGACCGCCCACCGCGTCCGCGTGGAGATTCGGACGGAGAGCGACACCGCCGAGAACGCCCAGTTCTCCCGTGAACCGTACCGCGTCTCGACGTGTACGGAGTGTGGCGTGGAGTCGGTCACCCGCATGAACAACGCCTGACACCACGCCCCCAGACCGCCGCGAGCCCCCCGCCGCCGCGAGCCGTCGTGCCGTCCCTCCGTGCGAACCCCTCACCTCGACGTGCGCCCTCGGGTCAGTCGAACAGTCCGTCGG
>ERZ1034569.8-NODE-8-length-64793-cov-15.888149_pt1 | contig 64793 bp, 65 predicted proteins | sample MGYA00520706_ERZ1034569 | MGnify/ENA primary metagenome ERZ1034569 (study PRJEB33760, sample SAMEA4777722) | hypersaline lake metagenome | biome: hypersaline environment; feature: brines | place: Spain | collected 2014-08 | depth 0 m ...
TGCGGGACCGGTTCAACCAGAGCCTCGAGAACGTCGGCGTCGAGCCGATATTCGAGCCGGACGAGGACCTGGTCGAGGAGACGCGGTGGTTCGACGAGGATACGCTGATGACCAAAGACAACGACTTCTTCAGCAAACGGTCGACCACGTACAACAAACACGCCCAGAGCGTGACCGCGGAGGATATGTTCTAACGATGGCACACGCAGAACCAACACTCGACGAGGTGAAGCAGCACCACGAGGAACCGTTCTACTGGCTGAACGAGGACAGCAGGGCGTTCCTCGACGAGGGGTACCTGTTGGAGGGGGTGACAGCCGAGGAACGCGTCAGAGAGATCGGGGAGCGGGCCGAAGCGATCTTAGACGACGACGGCTTCGCCGACAAGTTCTACGACTACATGAGCCGGGGGTTCTACAGCCTCGCGAGTCCCGTGTGGTCGAACTTCGGTCTGGACCGCGGGCTTCCGATCAGCTGTTTCGGGAGCCACATGGAAGACAACATGGAGAGTATCCTCGCCACGCAGGCCGAGGTCGGTGAGATGACCAAGCTGGGTGGCGGCACCAGCGGTTACTTCGGCGAGATCCGGCCCCGAGGCAGCCCGATCACGAACAACGGCAAGAGCAACGGGAGTTACAGCTTCACCGAGCTGTTCGACACGATCATCAACGTCGTCAGCCAGGGTGAGACGCGGCGGGGCCAGTTTGCGGGGTACATCGACGTCGAACACGACGACTTGGAGGAGTGGCTCAACATCAAGACAGAGGGAGACCCCGTCCAAGACATCTACTACGGCGTCATCATCGGCGACGACTGGTTCCAGGCGATGGTCGACGGCGACGAGGAGAAACGGGAGACGTGGGCGGAGATCATCGAGACGCGGATCAACATCGGTGTCCCGTACATCATCTTCCGGGACAACATGAACGAGGGGAAGCCGCAGGTCTACAAGGACAAGGGCTACGAGATCAACGCCTCCAACCTGTGTACCGAGATCGCGCTACCGGCCACGCCAGACGAGAGTTTCGTCTGTTGTCTCTCGTCGATGAACGCGCTCCACTACGACGAGTGGAAGGACACCGACGCAGTGGAGACGCTGACGCGATTCCTCGACGCCGTCATGGAGGAGTTCATCCAAGAGGCGGAGGGGACGCAGTTCATGGAGCGCCCGGTGCGGTTCGCGAAACGGCACAGGGCGATTGGGATCGGTGTTCTCGGCTGGCACAGCTACCTCCAAAGCGAGATGATCCCGTTCGACAGCATGGACGCGATGGAGAAGAACGGGGAGATATTCCGCACCATCAGAGAACGGAGCTACGAGGAGAGTCGCCGGCTCGCCGACGAGTTCGGCGAGCCGGAGGTGCTCGAAGGGTACGGGCGCCGGAACACGACGACGATGAGCGTGGCCCCGACGAAGTCCAGCAGTGTCATCCTGGGCCAGGTCAGTCCGAGCATCGAACCGCTGAAGTCGAACTACTTCGTCCGCGACGGCGCGAAGCTCAAGTCGACGCAGAAAAATCGGTTCCTCGAGGCGATCCTGAAGGAGCGAGGCAGAGACGAACGCGAGGTCTGGGACAGCATCGCACAGCGAGACGGGAGCGTGCAGCATCTCGACTGCCTGACAGACGAGGAGAAGGAGGTGTTCAAGACCTTCGCCGAGATCCCACAGATGGCGATCATCAACCAGGCGGCACAGCGCCAGGAGTACATCGACCAGGCACAGAGCCTGAACATCTCGATTGATCCAAGCGAGGTGAGCGTCAGAGAGATCAACCAGCTGTACATCTCGGCGTGGGAAAAAGGGGTCAAGAGCCTCTACTACCAGAACAGCGTGAACGCCGCACAGAAGTTCAGTCGAGACATTCTCGACTGTAAGGCCTGTGAGAGCTGATCACCCGGCGGTCGGCTCGATTTCCACCCGCGGCTGAGGCCGTGGGGTGCCCGCTTCGCGGGATCGGGTTTCGCAGGCGGGGTGTTCTCGTGGGCGCACGCTCACCGTGTCGCCGCTCCGATGCTGGGAGCGGCTCAGACGAGTGCTGCCGTGAACTCGCGCAGTCCCGTCTCGACATCGAGAACGTCCAGCCACCGATTCAGGATTGCCCCGGTGCCGAATCGCGCGCCCGCCGCCGCCCCACAGACCGCGCCGAGGGTGTCGGTGTCGCCGCCACGGGAGACCGCCGAGACGGTCGCCTTCTCGGCGTCGGGGGGGCGACCGCGTCGTACAGTGTGGACGACGGAGCCGGGGGTCTCCAGTCGTGTGGCGCGCCCGTCGGTCGCGTTGGCGAGTGCAGTCCGCACCTCCCGGGGTGCGTCCCGGCCGGCGGCCGGCGTTGACGGCCTGTTTGGCGTCAGTTCCATCGAGTAGTCTGTCGAGAACAGTGAGCAACGCGACACAACTCTCGATACACCGCGGGTCAGCGTGTGTGATCCGGGAGTCGGCGGTCGCCGCCGCGCGGGCAGTGTCGTCGGGCACCGCGAGCGTTCACCGGCCGTTCCGTCTGTACGTGGTGGAACCCGGTCAGAGACTTGATGCTCATTGTGCCGAACCACACCCCACCCGCTGTGTCCGTCTCTGCCAGTCGGCTCCGAATCGTTTGTGTCCGGTCACCAAACCCCGAGTCCGAGAGTCGTGTCGTCATAGACACCCAGAGGGCCAACGAAGACGAACTTCTCGGGTAGCGGCGGGTCGCCCGTCTCACTCGTCGGTCGCCAGCCTGACCCAGTGAACCGAGGTATCGTAGAAGAACCGGGTCGAACGCGGACTGTGTCAATTTAGCTGTCAATCGGTACTTTCGTCCGACTGTCGGTCGATCCCGACGATCCCGAGGGGTGTCATGAGGCTGTCGACAGTCGCACCCCGGTCAGGTCGCCGGAGAGCCCACAGAGGACGAATCGGTACGGACCCAGCGCGAACGGTTCACAGACGACCGCGGGTTCACCTCGTCTAGAGACACAGTGGCTCAGTCAGGTGTGGATCGGAGTCGCCAACCGAGTGTGGCACCAGGCCCAACAAAACGGTCGAGTGAGCCCACCGACAGGCTGTCCGTAGCCTGGCGGACGGAGCGTCGGTCCTCTCGGGGTCCGTCGGGGATCGAACCTGCTCCGGATGCCGCCTGTCTGTTCTTCCTCCGACCGGTTTCGGATACGAACGTCGATCGTTCTGCCGGCCGCACCACCAGCGATGTAGATGTCTCCTGCAGACACAGGATCTCCCTGTGCGCCCCACCTCGCTCGGTCGACCCAAGAGCAGAGCAATCTGTGGGTTAAGAGAGCCCTCACCCGAAGTTTCACGGCCAGCGACAAAAAACGACAGGCGATGGCTCCCGTTGTGGCAGACGGGAGCAAACTCTCGAAACGTGGTCTCAGACGCAGTCGTAGCTGGATTACAGCCCAGTCACGCACCCAGTGATGGGCGGGCTGGACACGCCTGCGCAGACGAAGCCACCGAAGGAACAGACGTTGAGGCTGGACGACACTTCGACACAGACCTCGCCAGGCGAGTTGGTGATTGTAAAGTCGACACACGTCTCGACATCACCGAGCTTCGAGAGGTACGGGAGCGGCGTCTTGACACAGAGACCGGAGTCGCCGTAGCCGACCGACGCGGAGATTACGGTGAGAGTGTAACCGTTGACCGTCAGGTCGACCGAAGCTGTCGCATCGAGATTCCCGAGGTTCGAGCTGATCTGGACACCAACACCGACTCCGGCGTTGATGCTAACACCGCCGACCGAGAACGTGTCGAAGCTGTGCTCCAGGTAGAGGTCGTCGAGAGCATCGGTGCTGAACTGCTCCTCGTAGCCGGGCGGGGCCTCTCGCTGTGCCCACTCTCGTTTGGTCTCGACCCTAACCGGGTTCTCACCAGGAACAGACGCGGACTTGTACTTCCCGACGAGCATGTCGGCGTCTGCCGGAATGGTGTCCGGAGAGAACTTCACCTTGTCTGGACTTACATCACTGGATCGTGGTTCGGCGGCGAGAGCCGGCTCGTCTGCCATCTCCCGCAGCACCTCCATCTCGGTTAGCTTGTCGTCGTCCTCTTCGGCAGCCACAACGCTCGAGCCGAGTCCCGTTGCGGCGGTGGCGGCCGTCGCCGTCGAGAGGACTTTTCGTCGGTTAACCACTCTGTCGACCCCTGTCTCGTTGTCAGCGTTATCGTGGTCTGACATCGTATGTATATTGCCGTCATAAGGGATAAACTCTTCTACAGTTGAGGAATACTATCCCATAAGTATCTATTTGCACCTAGCGTAATAAGAAACACCGAGTTGATTCGATAAATTGCTGTAAAAACCGTTTTGATCTGGCGTCACTCTGATTGAGCTAACAGCGTCTTCCACGGTCACACTGTGTGGGGTATCAGTGCCAAACTTCTGGCAGGCCAACACGGACTGAAATCCGGTGTTGAGAGGGCGTTGTTGCGAGGATTCGCAGTTCTGTTTCGGTGTCCAGTGTGTCCAGTCACCGGTCGGAGGGTGTCCAAACATCGGGGGGGCGACCGCGTCATACAGTGTGAGCGACGTAGCCGGAGGTCTCCAGTCGTGTTGCGCGCTTGGCGGTCGCGTTGGCGAGTGCAGTCCGCACCTCCCGGGGTGCGTCCTGGCCGGCGGCCGGCGTTGACGGCCTGTTTGGCGTCAGTTCCATTGAGTAGTCTGTCGAGAACAGTGAGCAACGCGACACAGCTCTCGACACACCGCGGGTCGGCGTGTGTGATCCAGGAGTCGGCGGTCGCCGCCGCGCGGGCAGTGTCGTCGGGCACCGCGAGTGCCAACGTCGTAGGCCGAATTAGATACCTGTTGCTGACGTTTTTTATTCCGAGCGGCGCTTTCGGACGGCCGGGCCAGCCTCCGCCGGGTCGGTGTCGTCTGTGACGGTCCCGGCGGGCTGTCCGTGGGTGCCGTTGCCGTACATCTGGCCGACGCGGCCGTACTGGTCGGCGATCGCCGTCAACGACCGGAACCCGACCGGGTGGCCGAGCGCGTCGCCACACGCCAACCCCAACAGACAGCCGACCCTGTACTGCCGGCGGCTCTGTGTCGTGTGCACAACCGCCCGTGTGGGCGGCTGCGGTATCGAGTTTTCCGTGGTAACACTGCATCACGGGAGATAACGGGCTAAGCAGCACAGTGAACAGCCAACGTACCGTCGCCGACCGTACACACAAAGAACCGCCGTAGAATAAATATCGTGTATAATATTGAATTATTTTGTTATGTAATATTACCTGCAGAGGGGAACAGTCAGGCCTTCTTAGAAAATTTTATACTGGCGGAATACATTTGGTCGTGTAACGTGTCACACAAACGCGTCATCCTGGCCGCAGTGGTTATGGTCGCGGTCACATCGTTTGTCGACCCTGTCGCAGCACAGGGTGTCACAGACATCGCCGTCTCGAACTTCTTCCTCGACCTCTGGAACACCGCGCAGGTACTCGCGGAGTTCTTCGGATCTAGTTGAGCCGGCTCACTGCCGACTCCTGACTATTAGGTCAGTCGAGATGGTGTAGCCGACGACCGACGACTGACCGGGTGCACACGAGGCGAATCCGGCGGTGTGCTTCCGTGCTGCCGTCGCGAGTAGTTCGCTTGTTTGGAAGTGAATTTACTCTCTCAGCGCAAAGCTTTCTTTGTTGCTACAATATTATCTCCATGGGGGATCAGTCAGATTTCTTTAGAAAATTTTTATACCTCAACCGTCTTCTGTAGGAGTGCGTCATGAACATCAAGCGCATCATCCTGGCCGCAATGGCCATGGTCGCGGTCGCATCGTTCGTCGATCCTGTCGCAGCACAGTCCACCCTGCAGGCAGCCACGGCAGGCTGGTTCTCGGATGCACTGAACTTCATCTCGGACCACGCCGACGAGATTGCCGCGATCGCCGACGCGATCTTGGAGATGCTCTGAGATCGGTCGTCTCAGACTACTGAGCAGTAAACTACCACGCGATTTTTACCGCAGTTACGCTGACAGCGAAGGAGGCATCACTGTAGATCACTTCAATCGCACAACTGGCGTATTCAGGCTCACGACCACAGTGCTCATTATCAACGACCTCAGATGAGTGACGACACACTCTGCGGGCGGCTCGGGACAGTTCGGTCAACTCCCGACCGGCGTCCGCCGGGTCTGTGTCGTCACGCAGCTCGCGGAGCGCCACTGCGGTCGCCCTTCCAACGCCGAACGGGACCGACTCGCATTACGCGACGTACCGGTTGGCGATCGCCGTCGACAACCGGAACTCAACTGGACGGCCGAGCGCGTCGCCACACGCCAACCCCAACAGACAGCCGACCCTGTACTGCCGGCGGCTCTGTGTCGTGTGCACAACCGCCCGTGTGGGCGGCTGCGGTATCGAGTTTTCCGTGGTAACACTGCATCACGGGAGATAACGGGCTAAGCAGCACAGTGAACAGCCAACGTACCGTCGCCGACCGTACACACAAAGAACCGCCGTAGAATAAATATCGTGTATAATATTGAATTATTTTGTTATGTAATATTACCTGCAGAGGGGAACAGTCAGGCCTTCTTAGAAAATTTTATACTGGCGGAATACATTTGGTCGTGTAACGTGTCACACAAACGCGTCATCCTGGCCGCAGTGGTTATGGTCGCGGTCACATCGTTTGTCGACCCTGTCGCAGCACAGGGTGTCACAGACATCGCCGTCTCGAACTTCTTCCTCGACCTCTGGAACACCGCGCAGGTACTCGCGGAGTTCTTCGGATCTAGTTGAGCCGGCTCACTGCCGACTCCTGACTATTAGGTCAGTCGAGATGGTGTAGCCGACGACCGACGACTGACCGGGTGCACACGAGGCGAATCTGGCGGTGTGCTTCCATGCTGCCGTCGCAAGTAGTTCGCTTGTTTGGAAATGAATTTACTTTCTCAGTGCAAAACTTTCTTTGTTGCTACAATATTATCACCATGGAGGATCAGTCAGATTTCTTTAGAAAATTTTTATACCTCAACTGTCTTCTGTAGGAGTGCGTCATGAACATCAAGCGCATCATCCTGGCCGCGATGGCCATGGTCGCGGTCGCGTCGTTCGTCGATCCCGTCGCAGCACAGTCCACCCTGCAGGCAGCCACAGCAGGCTGGTTCACGGATCTAGTGGACTTCGCCGGGGACCTCGCCAAGGAGATTGCCGACATGGCCGACGAGATCTTGGAGATGTTCTGAGATCGGTCGTCTCAGACCACTGAGCAGTAAACTACCACCCGGTTTTTACCGTAGTTACAGCGGTAGCAAAGAGAAAGCCCACCCATTTAGGGGTGGGAGGATGTCAACAATCTGGGTTTCGGTGCGCCCGACGCCACGGCTCTGTCCCCGGCCGTCGCTCGCACGGCGTGTTCGTTCTCACCCTAGAATCAATTTCGTGGAGAAAAGATATGTAATAGAAGTGACTTTTTATTTATTAGACCACATACGATGTGGTGAGCCGTGAAATACAAACGCGTCGTTCTGGCCGCGATGGCTGCAGTCGCAGTCGTCTCGTTCGCCGATCCGGTCGCAGCACAGTCCACGCTCCAGGCAGCCGTAGCAGGCTGGTTCACGGACGCGATGGACTGGATTACGAACAACCCTGACACAATCGGTGAAGTGGTCTATGAGGTTGGTTACACCGTCGGTATCTTGTGACCACTCGACCACTGTTCAGAGCCGTTCGCCGACGACGGTGGTGTGACCGTCACTCACACCGACTTCCTGCCGATCCGAGCGTCTCTAGTGACGCCTCGGCTCCGGACGCTTCACTCGTGTGCTCCGGAGAGCGACACGTCGACCCACTCCTGGGCGGCGGCGACGCCCGCCGCGGGGTCCGTGTCGACGCCGACGGCGTCGAGCGCCTCGCCGACGACCCGAACACCCCGGAGCACCTGTTCGTCCGCCAACGACCCCATGTTGGAGACGCGGAAGATGTCACCCGATAGGTGGCCCTGCCCGCCGGAAATCGAGACGTTCCGTTCCTCGACGGCGGCAAAGAACGCCGCCGGATCACCCCGGATCGGCTCCGGCAGTTCGATGGCCGTCACCGTGTTCGAGAGCACGGTGTGGTCTGACGCCTCGGGGAACCGGTCGAGTCCAAGCGCCGCGAAGCCGGCACGGAACGCGCGTGCCTGTCGGTGGTGGCGGTCGATCCGCGCGGGCATCCCCTCGCGTTCGATCGCCTCGACGGCCTCGGCCATCCCGCGGAACAACGGCACCGCGGAGGTGAACGGCGTCTGGTGGCTCTCCGCCTTCCGGAGGTGCCAGTCGAGATCCTCGTAGAACGGCGCCGACGCCCCGTCGAAGGCGTCCTGCACCTCTCTTGTCACGTACACCGCCGAGATCCCGGGCGGGGTTTCCAACGCCTTCTGTGCGTCCGTGATCGCCACGTCGACGTGCCAGTCGTCGATACAGAACACGTCACCGCCGACACTCGTCACGCCGTCGACCGCGAAGTAGGCGTCGTGGTCGGCGACGAGCCGCCCGACCCCCCAGGCGGGGTTCTGGAGCCCCGTCGAGGTCTCGTTGTGGACCATCGTCACGAGCCGGGTGTCCGGCCGGACGGCGTCGTCGACGGCTGACAACGGGATCGACTCACCCCACGGCACCTCGACGCGCGTCGCGTTGTCGGTGTGCCGCTCGGCAATCCGGGCGAACCGGCGGCCGAACTTCCCGTTGACCAACGCAACCACATGGTCCTCGGGGCCGACGAGGTTCGCGACGGTCGCCTCCATCCCCATCGTCGCGGTGCCGTTGAGCAACAACGCGGTGCCGTCACCCGTCGCCTGTTCCGTCGGCGTCGACTGTTCGAACACGTACTCCACGCCGGCCTGTGCTCGTTCGTAGATCGACTCGAACGCGGCCGACCGGTGTGACACCATCGGCTCTGCCATCGCGTCGAGCACGGACTCCCGCACCGGAACCGGCCCCGGGTTCAACAGGAGAAAGTCGTCGTCGTCCATGTGGGGTATCACGCTCGGGGCGGCGATAAACCCAGCGAGCGGTGCGAGCCTCGCGTGGTAGCGAAGCTACAGGTCGAGGATCGCCGCCACGTCGGCGTGGTCTGTCAACAACTCACGCATTGTCGCGACCGTCTCGGCGTCGCGTGTCCGTCCGTCGTGGACCACATCCTCGGCACGCTCGACAGCAGTGAGTGTGTCTGTGTCGACAAGCAGAACCGGCACCCCCGCGGTCTCGGCTTTGCCGAGGATCGCACCCGAGGGTCGGTGGCCACCCGTCAACACGAGACAGGAGACGCCGCCGGCGTCGATGGCCGTTGTGAGCACGTCCGAGCGGTCGCCGCCGGTGATCACCGCCACGTCGCGCCGCCGTCGGATGTGACGCAACGCGGCGTCACCACCCATCGCGCCGACCAGGAACCCCCGGACCAGCCCGTCGGCGTTCGTGTCCGTCAGCGTCTCCGCGCCGAGTTCGTCCGTCAGTGTCGCCACGTCGACGCCCGCGAGTTCCGGCTCCCGCGGGATGACGCCCAGCGACGATACACCCCGCCCGTCGAGGAACGGAGCGAGATCCGCCGCAACGGTCTCGTAGTCGGCGTCCGCGATCCGGTTGAACAACACCCCACCGAGGCGGTCACCCGCATCCGCGGCCGCCGCGAGCACGTCGTCCACGTCACCGGGCTCGTCGTGGTCGGCGACCAACAGGATCTGTGCGTCCAACAACTCGGCGACTTCCGGGTCGCTCAGCCCGACCGCACCGCCGGTTGCGAGGCTGTCACCACCCTCGATCACGACCAGATCACGGCCCTCGGCGACGGTCGCGAAGCTCTCCTGGACCCGTTCCTGGAGGACGGCTGGCTCCTCCCGCCCCTCGATTGCTCCCTCGACGAACGTCGGTGAGTAGACGACCGGCTCCATCTCGTGGACCTCGTCGTCGTTCCCGAGCAGTTCGCGGGCCAACATCGGGTCCTCGTCTAACGTCTTGCCGACCCGACTCCGGAGCCGGGTCCCCTTCGGCTTGGCGTACCCCACATCCAGCCCGCGGTCCTGTGCGAGTCGCGCGAGCGCCAACGCGACGGCCGTCTTCCCGCCGCTGCCGGCGACGGAGCCGACGAGGATTGCGTCCGTCGTCTCCGTCGCGCCCGTCGGGTCGCTCTCGGTCGCCGGACCGTTCTCTGGCGGCGAGTCGTTCGGTGTCGATCCCACTCCGGTCGTGTCCTCGGTGTCGTCTGTCATCTGTCGTCTCCGTGGCTGGTGTCGGCTCGATCCGGGAGCGTCTCCGGGTCGACGGTCAACTGGAGGTCGATCGCCGTCACCCCGTCGGGGCCGGCGACGAGCGGGTTCACGTCCAACTCGAGAATCGCCGGGAAATCGGCCGCCAGCTGTGAGAGCCGTTGGATCGTCTCGACGACGGCGTCGAGAGCCGCCGGCTCCCGGCCGCGCGCGCCACGCAACAAGGGTGCGGCGTCGATCTCCTCAGTCATCCCCCGAGCGGTCGCCTCGTCGACCGGGGCGAGACTCGCGGCCGTGTCCTCCAGCGTCTCGACGAAGATCCCGCCGAGCCCGAACACCACCAACGGCCCGAACTGCGGGTCGCGGGTGACACCGACAATTGTCTCCACGCCGGCGTCGAGATCGACCGCCTCCTGCAGTTGGACGCCGAGAATCGTCGCGTCCGGTTGGTAGTTGCGCGCCCGGGTGACGAGCCGTTCGTAGCTGTCTGCCACCTCGTCGTCCGTGACGCCGACGGCGACACCGCCGATGTCGCTCTTGTGGAGGATGTCCGGGCTGACGATCTTCATCACCACCGGGCCGTCGATCCCCGCGGCGACTGTCGCCGCCCGCTCGGGGTCGTCGACGATCTCACCGTCCGGGGTCGGGACGCCGTAGGCGTCGAGAATCCCCATCGACTCTACGCCCAGTCGGTTGTCCGAGCGGTCACGCACCCGCGAGAGGATCTCGTGGACCCGGTCGTGGTCCACGTCGAACCGCGCCGGGTCGTCGGTCTCGCGGCGCTGTACCGCGCGGTAACGCGCGAGGGTGTCGAGACTCCCGACCGCCCGCGAGGGGTCGAAGTACGTCGGGACACCCGCCACAGACAACGTCTCGCTGGACGCACTCGCCTGCTCGCCGCCCATCAGACAGGTCGCGATCGGCAGCTCCGTCTCCCGTTGCACGTCGACGACCGCCTCCGCGAGCGCCTCGAACGACAGCGTCGCCGTCGGCGCCGCGATCACCACACACGCGCCGACGCCGTCGTCCGCGAGTGTCACCCGCAACGCCTCCCGGAACCGTTCGACATCCGCGTCGCCGATCACGTCGACGGGGTTGAACCGGTTGGCCGCCGCCGGCAACGCTTCCCCGAGCGCGTCGACCGTCTCGTCAGACAGGTCCGCCAACGACAACGACTCGGCGTCGCCGACCGCGTCCGTCGCCATCACGCCCGGGCCACCGGCGTTGGTCACCACCGCGACCCCGTCCGTCTCCGGCAACGGCTGGCCGGCCAACACGCGGGCGGCGTCGAACAGCTCGCCGGCCGACCCGGCGCGCAACACGCCCGCCTCTCGGAGTCCGACCTCGTAGGCGCGTTCGTTGCCCGCAATCGCGCCGGTGTGGCTCGCGGCCGCGCCCGCACCCGCCTCCGTCCGCCCGGACTTGATCACCACGATGGGCGTGTCGCTCGTCACCTCGCGGGCGGTCTCGACGAACGCCTCGCCGTCGACCACACTCTCCAGATAGCCGACGATCACGTCCGTCCCGTTGTCGTCCCCCCAGTCGGCGACGAGGTCCGTCTCGTCGACGACCGTCTTGTTGCCCAACGAGACGACGTGTCGGAACCCGATGTCCTGTTCGAACGCCCAGTCGATCACCGCGGTGACGAACGCCCCCGACTGGCTCATGAACGAGATCGACCCCGAGTCGGGCATCGACGGCCCGAACGTCCCGTTCAGCCCGACCGGCGTGCTCGCGATCCCGAGGCTGTTGGGGCCGACGAGCGTGAGATCGTACTCGGCGGCGATCTCCCGGAGTTCCTGTTCGCGTGCGGCACCCTCACTCCCGGTTTCGCCGAAGCCGGCCGTCAACACCACCAGGTCGTCGATTCCGTGTTCACCCGCCTCGCGGACGGTTTCGACAGCTACCGCCGGCGGGACCGCGACGATCGCCAGATCCGCCCCGCTGTCGCCGACGGAGGCCACACACGGCTCCCCCAACACCGTCTCCCGGTTCGGGTTCACCGGCACCACCTCGCCGTCGAAGTCGGCCAACAGGTTCGCCGTCACCGCCCGGCCGACCGACCCCTCGCGTTCCGTCGCGCCGACGACGGCCACCCGGTCGGGCGCGAACAACCCGCCGTCCGTCACCGACCACACCTCCCTCGTCTCGCGTCGTCTCCTCGCGACCGCGGTCGTCGTGTGTGTCTCATGTGTTGTCTCCTGGGTTCGTGACTCCGTGTCTCCGTGCGCACCGTCGCGTCGCGCTTGGTGGTCCGCCGGTAAGAGCCTCACTTTCCTTGCTGACGTTGCCCGCGAAAACTCAATAGTCGTCCGTGATAGATACCGACGAGGCGCCAACGCCGTTCGTGTGAGTATTCTTTCACATACGAATAGTTATTTGTGCGTGAACTGGTAACGGGCCGTCGATGGAGGAGACCGTCGAGGCGGAGTGGGAGCCGTTGGCGGCCGTCCGGGTCCACGAACCCGGCTTCGAGACGCTCGCCGGCGTGGTCGACCCGTTGCCGAACCTCTTTCGCAGGGGGTTCTCACTGGACGCCGCCAGACGGGAACACGAACGGCTCGTCGCGGCGTTGTCGGCGGCGGGCGTCACCGTCAGGACGCTCACCGACGAGTTGGCCACGGCCGGGCGGTTGGCCGGACTGGTCGACCGGACGGTGACGGTCGACACGGACGGGCTCAGTGGGGACCGTCGCGAGACGGCCGAACGACAGCTCCGTGAGACGCTCCGCGAACTCCCGGCCCGCCAACAACTCCAGTTGGTTGCCGCCGGCGCGCGTGTCACCCGGCTCGGCGCGTCCCCGACAGACGACGGCGACGAGGCCGACGACACGGCCGCCGCCGTGGCGGGCCCGTCGGCCGCCGACACGACCGGGTTGGCCGGCGATCTCGACCCCGGGCGACTGGAGACCTCGCGGCTGGTGTTCGACGAGCCGGCGTCAAACCTCTACTTCCAACGCGACCAACAGATCACCACCCCGCAGGGGCACGTGTTGTGTGCCGCCGCCACCGACACCAGACGCCGAGAACGGGAGATCGTCGCACAGGCCGTCGATCCCGTCCACCGGGTGTCGGCCGGCCCGTTGGAGGGTGGCGACTACCTCCCGGCGGGGGAGTTCGGCCTGTTCGGCGTCTCCGCCGACCGCCCGGACGGTGAGCGGCTGGTCCGGACGAGTCGGGCGGCCGCACGCGAGTTGTTGGCCGCCGACGCCGTCGGCCACCCGGAGGTCGGACTCGTTCGAGCGCCGTTGGCGGCCGACCGCCGGAGTCGGGCGCAACACGCCGGCGGCGACCGAGAGGCGGGAATGGAGATCATGCACCTCGACACATGGCTCAACCTCGCGGGACACGACTTGGCTGTCGGCCGCCGGCCGCTCGTCGAGGCCGCCACCGTCGAGGTGTTTCTCCGTGACGGCGACGGCTACCGCCACGACCGCGACTGTTCGCTGGCCGACTACCTCGACCACCACGGGTTCGACCTCGTCGCCGTCCCGCACGAGGAACGCGCGGTCGGCACTAACTTCCTCACGCTGTCGGATCGAACAGTGCTCCCGATCTACTATCCGGACGACGACGGCGCGTTCGACCCCGAGCAAAACGAGACGATCCGCCGGCTCCGCGACGCCGGCGTCGAGGTCGTCCCCGACGGAACGGGACTCCCGATGGAGGCGCTCCGGAGCGGCTACGGCGGCGTTCACTGTATGACCGCGCCGTTGGCGCGTGGGTAGTCGGGTGTCGGTCAGTTCGCGGCTGGACCGAGATTTCTGGCAGGACTACGACTCTGCGGCTGACGGTCGGAGCCGAGGAACACGGGAACCGAACGCGTCAGACGAGCGGTTCGACGAAGACGTGTTCCTTCGCGAGGCGAGGAACCTTCGTCCGTCCGTCCGTCTCCAGTGTGACGATCTCGAGACGAGAAAGCAACTGGAGATCCTCAGAGATGTCCTTCTTGTCGAATCCGAGTTCACGAGCGAGATTGCGAACCGACTCTGCTTCCTTCTCTCCGAGGTAGTCGATGATCGCGTAGTGTCTGTGGTTGAACTCGTTTGCGACATCCTCGCGTCTGACGATCGTGAGGTCGCTGTAGCCGGCGTCTCGGAGCGCGCGGTAGAAGCGAACCCGCCGTTCCTCGGGGCTTCTCTCACCGGTCGGGTCGATCTCACCGGCGGCGTCTCTGGGTACGTCGTCGTGTTTGCTCATCTGCCGACTTTTTAGAGTTTGTGAACTGATCCTGAGTGCCGGATTCACTGCCCCGTCGTGCGTGGGCAATCAGTCTTCGCCTGTCGGCCCGTCCAGAACAGCATCCGGGTCGCCGCCACCTTTCTGGAGGGACTCCATCTTCAGTAGCTTCTCACCGTCGTCTGTTTCGACGACAGCATCAGACTCCTCGATCGAGATCGGTTGCTCCGAGTGGTTGTTGCGGTCGCCTGGCATACCACTTAGCAGGTGTTGGTGTGACTAGAGTAATAATACTGTCTATAATTTCACGTGCATTAATTTCAGAGAGACAGTTCTTACACCGCGTCAGCCAGGAAGTTCTCGATCACGTCGTGGCCAACGCCGGTCAACACGGACTCCGGGTGGAACTGGACACACTCGATCGGGTGGTCGCGGTGGCGGACACCCATCACCAGTTCCTCGCCGTCGTGGTCGGTCGTCGCCGTCACGGTCAGCGATTCGGGCACCTCGGTCGCGATCAGGGAGTGGTAGCGTCCGGCCCGCAGTCCCTGATCGAGCCCGGCGAACACACCCTGCTCGTCGTGGGCGACCGGGAACGCCTTCCCGTGGATCGGCTCCGGAGCGTGGCCGACACGGCCGCCGTACTCGTACACCGCGGCCTCCAGCCCGAGACACACCCCGAGGGTGGGCACCTCCGGTGACAGTTCCCGCAACACGGGCATGGTCACCCCCACGTCGCGGTCGTTCTTCGGGTGGCCCGGCCCGGGGCTGATCACGATTGCATCCGGCTCTGCGGCCCGCACGTCCGCGACATCGACCGCGTTTTTCAACACGGCCGTCTCCACCGGCTCCCCGTCGGGGCGTTGCTCGCTGACGTACTCCACGAGGTTGTACGTGAACGAGTCGTAGTTGTCGACAAAGACGACCTTCACGCGTCACCACCTCCGTCGTCGGCTGTCGTTGTCTCGTTCGCTGTCTCGTCGGCTGTCGACTCCGACTCGGCCGTCGCGCTCGACTCGGCCGCCGACTCCCCTGCGTCCGTCGAACGGTCGGCGACCCGGTCGACGGCGTCCAACACGCCCCGCATCTTCTGTTCCGTCTCCTCGTACTCTGCGGTCGGGTCGGAGTCGGCGACGATCCCCGCACCCGCCCGGACACCGAGTTCGTCGGTCGGCCCGCCGTGGTCGACGATCGCCGTGCGGATGACGATCGCGAGATCGGCGTCACCCGTCCAAGAGTAGTAGCCGACACCGCCGCCGTAGACGCCACGAGGTGTCGTCTCCAAGTCGTCGATGATCTCCATCGCGCGCACTTTTGGCGCGCCCGTCAGCGTCCCGCGGGGGAAGGTGGCCCGCGTCGCGTCGAACCCGTCGGCGTCGGTCGCCAGCCGGCCGGTGACGGTGGACTCGATGTGTTGGACGTGGCTGTACTTCAGGACGTTCATGAACTCCTCGACCCGGACCGACCCCGGCTCGCTCACCCGGCGCACGTCGTTGCGCGCCAGATCCACCAACATCGTGTGTTCGGCCCGTTCCTTCTCGTCGGCCAACATCTCGCCGGCGAGCCGGCGGTCGTCAACCGGGGAGGTGCCGCGGGGACACGTCCCCGCGACGGGGTTGACCACCACACGGTCGTCGCTGACGGACACCAGCGTCTCCGGGGACGCGCCGATCACCGACCGGTCGCCGTGTTGGAGGAGATACATATACGGCGAGGGGTTCACCTCGCGCAACGACTCGTACAGTCCGAGATCGTCGACCGACCCCGACAGCGTCCGCGTCCGGGAGATCACGCCCTGGTAGATGTCACCGTCCAACACGTGTCGTTTGGTCGTCTCGACGGCCGCCTCGTAGTCTGCCTGCGCGCCGGCCGTCTCCGAACTGACCGCGACACCGCCGGTCGCGGGCGGCTCGGCCGCACGCAGTGTCTCCGCCACGGCCGCCGCCTCCCGTTGGAGGTCGTCGTACACCGCGTCGGGGTCGTCGTCTGCCCCGACGACGGGGGTGAAGACGAGTTCGGCCGTGTCGGTGTGGTCGTCGAAGACGAGCGTCCGAGTGGTGAGCAGGAACTCCGCGTCCGGCGCGACCGGCTCCGGCCGGTCGACACCCACCTCCGCGAGCGTCAGATCGTACACCGCGTCGTACGCCAGAAAACCAACCAGCCCACCGTCGAGGTGTTGGCGGTCGTGGTCCGGGAACCCGACCCGTTCGACGTCCGGCAACGCCGCACGCACCCGGTCGAGCGTGTCCCCGTCGGTGGTCTCGACGTACTCTGCGGCCGGCCCGCGGGCGTCGACGGTCGTCCCGTCCGGGCGGACGGTGACGACCGCCTCCGGGTCGTAGCCGACGAAGGAGAACCGTGCGTGTCTGTCCGCCTCCTCGCGGGCACTCGGCGCGAACGCCCCGTCGGGGTCCGAACTCGCAACCTTCTGTGCGCTCTCTAACAGGAACGAGTGGTCCGACCGATCCGAGAGCGCGGCGTACGCCGTCAGCGGCTCCACGTCCGCCGGCACCGTCGCCGCGACCCGTGCGACCGCCGGGCCGTCGACCCCCGACAACAGATCGTGAAACGCCTCCCGTGACCGGCTCAGGCTCACTTCCGCCCCGACGGCCTGGCCACCGTCCGTGAGGAGCCGTTCCCCAGCGGTGTCGGCGTACGGCCCGTCTGCACTGCTCGTCTCGCCGGACGCGTCCGTGCTGTGGTGCCCTCGACCGTGTGGCACCTCACAGTCACGCCCCTGTCCGGGTCTCGATCCCGTCGTGTCGTGTGTGTGGTCTGTCACTGTTCTCGTCAGTCCGTCTGTGGTGTCCCTTCCGCGACGGCCGGCTCGTCTAACGCCCGGCCGGCGTTGCGGACGAATCGTGCGACCGCGGTGTGGTCTTTCGCGCCGCCAGAGCGTTCGACGCCGCTGGCGACATCGACCGCGAACGGCTCCGCGACGCGGACGGCCCCTGCGACGTTCTCTGGTGTGAGCCCGCCCGCGAGCACGACCGGCGAGGAGAGTTCCCGCGCCAACTCCCCGGTGGCCGCCCAGTCGTGTGTCTCCCCGGTGCCGCCGGCGCCCGACGCCGTCGTCGAGTCGACCAACACCGCGTCGGCCGCCTCGTCGATCTCGCGGGCGCGGTGTGGCGCGTCGGCGTCGACCACCGGGACGACCTGTGTCTCCGTCTCCGCGCGGACGTACCCCAACTGCTCGGCGTCGAAGTCGGCGTGCATCTGCACCACGTCCGGCGCGACCGTGCGGACGGTGTCGACGGCGTCCTCGGGCGTCTCCGGCATCGTCACCGCGACGCTCGTGAGGAACGGCGGGGTCCGTGCCGCCAGATCCGCCGCCGTCGACCGGTCGATCGCTCGTGGGGTGTCGACGCCCACGTCGGTGATCAACCCGACTGCGTCTGCACCGGTCTCGACGACTGCTCGAAGGTCCGTCGCGTTCGTCACGCCGCAGATCTTCACTCTACTCATTGTCTGTGTTGGTGGGCCGGCCGTCTTGACTCTGACTCCCGCCGTCGGGTCGCCGTCACGACCGCATCCGTTCGAACGCGTCGGCCGCGTCCCCGTTGTCGATGGCGTCGGCCGCGATCTCGACACCCTCGCTCGGGGAGTCGGCCAGCCCCGCGACGTACACCGCCGCGCCGGCGTTCGCCAAGATTACGTCCCGTTTCGGACCAGTCACCTCGCCGCGGACGATCCCTTCCAGATCCGCCGCGTTCTCGTCGGGCGAGCCGCCGGCGATCGCCGAGATCGGCGCCCGCTCCAGTCCGAGATCCTCCGGGGTGAGCGTGTACTCCGTCACCTCGTCGCCGTCGACCTCCGCGACCCGGGTCTCCCCGTGGAGTGCGATCTCGTCGGCACCGTCGCCGTGGACGACCAACGCGCGTTCCGTCGGCATGTGCGTGAGTGACTCCGCGATCTGGGGAACGAGCGCCTCGCTGTACACGCCCAACACCTGGGCATCGGCTCCGGCGGGGTTCGTCAGCGGCCCTAACACGTTGAAGATCGTCCGCATCCCCAGTTCCTGGCGCGGCCCAATCACGGCTTTCATCGCGGGGTGGAAGACTGGCGCGAGCATGAACCCCATCCCGTCGTCTTCGATGTCCTGCTCGACATCGGCCGGCTCCGACTCCACGTCGACGCCGATCGCCTCCAACACATCCGCGCTCCCCGACGGCGAGGAGACGCTGTAGTTGCCGTGTTTCGCGACGGTCACGCCCGCGCCGGCCGCGACGAACGCCGAGGTGGTCGAGACGTTGATCGTGTCGTAGTCGTCACCACCCGTCCCGCAGGTGTCGACCAACCGATCTGCGTCGGGCTCGATTGTCCGGGCGGCCGCCCGCATCCCCTGTGCGAAGCCGGCGATCTCCGCGTCCGTCTCGCCTTTCGCTCGGAGCGCCGCCAACAACGCCCCGATCTGTGCCTCCGTCGCCTCCTCGAAGACCAGCCGCGACGCCTCCCGAGCCTCGTCGACGCCTAAGTCCTCGCCGTCCGTCACCCGCTCGATGTACGTCTGGAGTGTCATGAGATGTACGAGTCGGTCGTACGATGTACGAGTGTGTACATCGTCATAAGCTCTTCGTGGGGAGGGGTCACACGGCTGTCAGAAACTGGTCTCAGTCGTCTCCGGAGTCACTCGCAGCGTCTGCCTGCTCCCTGATGTTGTCTACCTGTTTCCGTAACTGTGGATCGGGTGCCTCGTACAACGTTGGCTCCGTATCTGGTGCACCCTCGATCAGAGATTCCGTGCGTTCGACGATCCGGTCCGGATCGTTCTCCGGTTCGACGGCCGCCACACCGGCCCGCCGTGACGGGTTGTCGAGTGTTGGGTCGGGTTCTCGCCGACAACGACGTTTCGGCCGGTCTGTGGTCGAATCAGGTCACCACTCCCCGAGCCGCGACTGCCCGTCGCCGTCACCACCCTCGCCGGCCAGATCAGCGGCCGTCTGGATCGTCGACTCGAAGGTGTCCTGTTGGCTGGCGTCGTACAGCGTCGCAGCGGGGTGGACACAGATCAACACGCGGTGTGTCGTCTCCCCCACGCGGGCGTCGTGCACGTCCCCCGCCTCCGAGGTGACGGCCACAGACCGGTCCAGCAGGTTCTGGGCGGGCACCTTCCCCAAGGCGACGACGACCGCGGGGTCGACCGCCGCCAGCTCCGTCGCGAGGTGTCGTCGGCAGTTGTCGAGTTCACCGCTGCGCGGGTCGCGGTTCTCCGGCGGCCGACATCGGACGGAGTTGGTGATCCGGACCGCCCCACGCGCGAGTCCCGCGTTGTCGAGCGCGTCGTCCAACACCGTCCCCGAACGGCCGACGAACGGCTCCCCCTCCTCGTCCTCGTTGGCGCCCGGTCCTTCGCCGACGAACACCAACTGCGCGTCCGTCGGGCCGACACCGTTCACGATCTGGCTCCGGGAGTCGACGAGCCGTGGACAGTCCGTACAGTCACGCACACACAGTGAGTCGTCCATACCACTTGGTCGCGGGCCGCGAAGAAGTGCCGTGCGGTTGTCGACTCGCTCCGACGCGCCGTTGTCGGCTCCCGGCGCGACCGGCGACTCACGCCGACTCGCGGTCGCGGCGGCGGGCGCGGGCGGCCAGCCGCGCGACCCGCAACGGCTCCGGCCGGCCGCTCCCGTCGGGGGTGGTTGCCTGAACGAGTTCGCGTGCGGTCGTCACCGCACAACCCGCGGCTTGCACCCACACCGTCTCGTCGCCGACGGCCACCCGCTCACGCGGCGGCTGGCGTTTGTGGACGGCAAGCCGGTCGGCCAACGCCTCGCCGTCGAACTGTTCGCGCAACGCCGGCTCCAACCCCGGGCTTTGTTCGAAGGAGACGGCAACGACCGGCCCGTCGAACGTCTCGGCGAGTCGGGGGAGATCCAACAGGTTGAACCAGGCGGGTGCGACCCCGGCCGTCAGGAGATACTGGATGTCCTCACGCGCCAGTTCGGCGAGAAGTGACTCGACGGCGGCAGTCGCGTCGCGGCCGCCGACCTCGCAGGTCGCGTACGCGAACCCGTCGACGACGCGGTCGACGCGGACTACCGCGCCGGCGATTGTCGCGGTCTGCCCGCCGGAGACCGCGACACCGAGCGTCCGTGTGCCGGACTTCACTCGGTCACTCGTCTTTGATATCCTGGAGTTTGTCCAACAGTTCGTCGTTGGACGCCCCGATCTCAAACTCTACGTCCCCCTCGTGTGTGACATCGCCGGCGTCGACCGTGTCGTCGTCCGTGAGGTCCGAATCCAGCTCCTGGTTCTCCTGTTCGGATTCGTCGTAGCTCCCGAAGCCCATGTACATATCTCTTGCCGGTTCTCGGTCAAAAAGGCACGGGTGAGAGCCACACTCACGCCCGACTGTTAGTTTCGTTGCGCCGTCTCTCACCGTTCGTCAGTTTCTGACACAGATTCTCGTGTGATCGGTCGGGACCGCGCGGCGAAAGCTGTTCGGTCAGTCGGCCGCGGGCGGCGAGAGTCGGTCGATCAGTCGGCCGCGGGCGGCGGGAGTCGGTCGGTCAGTCGTCTGCGGGCGGCGAGACGGACTCCGCCTGCAACAACGGGCTCCCGTCGGCACGGGGGCCCAACTGTGGGCCGTACGGCCCCACGTCGGCCGTGATCTCCCGGCGACGGCGGTAGTCCGTCGACCGTTCGACCGGGCGCCGGCCGACGCTACGGATCAGCTCCACGTAGTCGTCGAACGACCGGAACTCCCCGTACTGGCCGCCGGCTCGTTTGGTGATCTCTTCTGAGAGGATCGTCCCCATGAAGTCGTTTGCGCCACACGACAGCGTTTCTAACCCCTTCTCGTCGCCGTACTTCACCCACGAGGTCTGGATGTTCTCGACGTTGTCGAGGAACAACCGGGAGACGGCGATCAACAGTTTGTCCTCGCGGTCGGTCGCGCCGCCGGAGACCACACCTTGTTCGTACAACGGTGTCCGTTCGTGGACGAACGACAACGGGACGAACTCCGTGATCCCGCCGGTGCGGTCCTGGAGCTCCCGGACGCGTTGGAGGTGGCGGGCGCGGTGCATCTCGTTTTCCACGTGGCCGTACATGATCGTCGCCGTCACGTCTAATCCGGCGTCGACGGCCGCCTCTGTCGCCTGGAGCCACCCCTCCGTGTCGATCTTCCCCGGACAGATCACGTCCCGCACCTCGTCGACGAGGATCTCCGCGGCGGTGCCCGGCGCAGAGTCGAGCCCGGCGTCGACCAGCCGGTCGTACACCTCGCGGTACGACCACTCCGTCCCGCGACGGGCGTGGTACGCCTCCTCGGGCGTGATCGAGTGTACGTGGACGCCGTCGACGGCCATCGCCGCAATCTGTTCGGTGTAGGTGCCGGGGTCGGTGTCGTAGACCACCGGCGGCTTGTAGTTCACCTCGCGTGCCGGGTGGTCGTACCCTTGGAGGATCTCGTGGTGTTCCGCGTCGAGCGCGAACGCCGGATGCAGTCCGGAGACGGAACACACCTCGTAGATGCCGCGTGCGACGGCGTCCCGGACGATCTCGCGGGACTCCGCGGGCGTCTTCGTGAACCCCGGGTGATCGACATCGCTGTCGGCCTCGAAGGCGCTCGCGGTGTCTTTGAAGTTGCAGAACAGACAGCCCGTGTTGCAGGCGGTGGTGACGTTGTTGTTGAGGTTGGCGACGAACGTCACCTCCTCGCCGACCTCCTCGCGGCGGCGGTGGTCGGCGGCGGTCAACACCGCCTCCGTCCGCTCGGGGTCGAGGCCGTCCGTCTCCGTCCCGGTCGTCAGCAGTTCGACGGCGTCGTCGACGGTGAGCCGGCGGCCGTCGCGGGCCTTCGCCAGCGCGTTCTCGAACGACTGGTCGGTCTCCGGCCGGTGCCGGAACCCCAGGTCGTCCGCGTCCAACTCGGCAGCGGACGGTCGGTCCATACGGCAAACTGCCGACCGAGCGACAAAAGCCGTCCGGTGGCGGCACCCGTCCTACGGGCCGATACGGCCGGGGTCACCGGAGGGCGACCGCCAGCCCGATCGCCCCGGCGAGCAGGAACAACACGCCCACGGCCGGCTGGCCGCCACTCGCGGCCGTGAAGATCCCGTAGCCGACCGAGGCGACAGCGATCCCGACCGCGACGCTGACGGCGGCGTGGACCGCGACGAGCCGGCCGGCCTCCGCCTCCGCGGTCAGCTGTTGGCCGATCCCGACGGCGTGGTCCCCCAGATCCCACAACAACACCGTCCCGACGGCACCGACCAACAACGAGCCGGGCGGTGCGTTCCCCAGTCCGGCGAGCAACAGCCCGAACCCCGACAGCGTCGCGCCGCCGCCGACGGCCGACAGCCGCCCCCGGAGAACGCCGACCAACGTCACCGCCACACCGAGCGCACCGACCGTCCCGCCGAGGACCGACCCCAGTGCCAACGCGCCGGCCGACACTGCGCCGACGGCCGCGACCGCGACAGCCGCCTCCACCGGCGGCGTGTGGTCGACGCCCGTCACGCCGACCACCGCCTGGCGCTGCGTTCTAGCTCCGTCTCCAACGGGGTCTCCTCGCCCCAGTCGACGACACGCAGTCCCGACGACCGCAGCGCCGACAGTCGGTTGCTGCGTTCCACGCGGGCCAACTGTGTGCCGGCCGTCTCGTCGGTCGTCGGGTCCGGGCTGACGACCGTGACGAGGTGGCCGTACGCGTCCAGCCGCCGAGCCGTCTGGACGGCAAAGTCGTCGACGACCGGCGAGAAGAAGACGACCTGTGCGTCCGCCGGCAGCCGCCGGTGGAACTTGACCAGCCAGGTTGTCGGGAGGAACCGGTCTTCCAACGGCGTCGCGGCCAACGACGGGTGAGTGGTGAACAGCTCCCGGGCGGCCGCACGGTGGTCACTCCCCGTGTTGGGTGGAAGCCAACACTCACCGGGGCCCAGCGCCGCGACACCCACCCGGTCGCCGCTGTCGAGCAACGCCGAGAACGCCTGTGTCGCCGCCTCGACGGAGCGTTCGACCGCGTTCCGTTCTTCTGGGTCCGGCGACCGGTACGCCTTCCGCCGGCTGTCGATCAGCAACACCACCGTCGCCGCCCGTTCCTCGCGAAACTCCAACGTCGACAGCTCACCCGTCCGGGCGAGCCGTGCCCAGTCGAGCCGTCGCACCGGGTCCCCGTGCCGGTACTCCCGGGTGGCGTAGAACTCCAACCCGCTGCCGCCGACATCTGTCGGCACCCGGCCGCTGAACGGCGCCGTCAGCCCGCGCAACGGGAGTGTCGAGGTCGCGTCCAGCTCCGGGTGACACTGGAGTGTGGTCTGCGTGTCCACCTCGACACGCGCCTCCCGGGAGCCGCTGGCGTTGCGGACGATCGCCGTCACCGGCTCCCACTCGTGTTCTCCGCGGACCGCGGTCAGCGTGTACTGGTACCGCGCCGACCCGCCGCCCCGGAGCGCCGTGCCGAACCGGGCGGTGTCGTCGACCGCGAGCGCCGCCGGCACGCCGTCGATCACCCGCAGATCGGGGAGGAACCCGCCGTCGTTGTGGATCTCCACCGTGACGGTCACGTCTTCGCCCGGCTCCGGTGTCGGCGGGTCCAACGTCCGCTCGATCCGGAGCGCCGGCGTCGGCACCGCGTCCCCGCGAGCGTAGGCGGCGTAGCCGACCCCGACGATCCCGGCGAGCACGAACGGTGGGTGTTCGGTGAACACGCCCAGTCCGATCGGGACGAGCGCCACCGCCGCGATGCCGGCCCACCGCTCCGTCTCGATCACCCTGGTCACGACTCACCCTCCACGAGCTTCCAGGCGTCCTCGTGGTCTGTCCCGGTTGCGCCGCGGGTCGTCGTCGACTCTGGCGGTTGGACCCCACTCCTCGCCGGGCCGTCCGAGGGGCCGTCGTCGGTCGTCGCACCGCCCAACTGTCCCGGGAGGTTCGCGCCCGACGACGGCTCCTCGGCCGACTTGGTCTCGTCGGTCGTCGTGTCATCCGCGCCGGCGAGGCGTCCGAGTCGGCTCCGGAGACTGCTCACCGCGGCGGCAGGGCCGTCGTCTGTCGACGGTGGTTGGTCACCACGCTGGGCCGCGGCGACGGCCGCGACCGTCCGGCGGGCGGCGAACACGAACCCCGACTCCGAGCTGACGACCCCACGGAGCCGGACGGACAACGGCGCGTCGTCGGTCGTGTCCGCGAGAAACCAGGCCGCCACCGCGTCGGTCGTCCACTCGCCGTCGTCGACGGCCGCCGTCGCCGCCGCCTCGCTCGGGTAGTCGCCGCGCCGCAACAACGTCTCTGTCGTCGCCTCGTGGAGCCGGTCGCGAAACTCGCGGCGTGCCGCGACCCCCGCCCGCGAGAGTCCCGCCGCGTCCGCGAGCAGTTCGTCCGTCTCCGTCCCCGGCTGTGTCGCCTCGTACCGCAGTTCCACGTCCGGCAGGTCTGCCGCCCGACGCTCCGTCTGCCGGCCGACGTTGAAGTAGTTCAGCCCGAGGATCAACGCGAGTACCCCGACACCGGTGACGAACGTGAACGACACGTCGAACAACCCCGCCAGCCCGCGTTGGAACAACACGAGGAACCCACCGAGCACGAGCGCCAGCCCGACCGACTCGGAGAGCTTCACCGGTCGGCACCTCCGTCGGACCGCGGCGTGTCGTCGGCAGATCCGTCGTCGGCACCGCCTTCGTTGGCGTATGTCGCCTCAATGTTGCGGAGCGCCTCGCGAGCACGGCGTTCCTGGTCGTCGGTGACCGAGCCGGGACCGTACCGCACTTCTTCGAAGATGGCCGTCAGTTCCGTCACGTCCTCGCGGGCCATCCCGGCGTCGACCGCGGCGGCCGCAAACTCTGCAGGTGTGCTCGCTCGCGGGTGGTCGACATCCAGATACGTCGTCATCTCCCGCCACGCGCGGTACACCTCGTTGGACACGTCGGTGTCGTCTGCCAGCCGGTCGGCCGCCTCCCCGGCGACCGTCCCGACGGCCGTGACCGGCTCGGCGACGGTCGTGTCCGACTCGGCTGTCTCCGGGGTCGTCTGGTCGGTCGCCGCCGACCGGATCAGGAGGATCACGCTGCCGGCGATGGCAACGACCAACAACAACCCGAGCGCGGCCGTCGGAGTGGTCACTGCCTCACCCGACCCGGAGATCCCCGGAGCGCCGCCACCGTCCAACAGCCCGGTCTCGTTCGTCTCGCCGAACCCGTAGTTGCTCTCCGACTGGCTGCTCGACGCACCACAGGAGGTCAGGAACCCCCAGATGAACACGAACGGGAAACCGAATGATGTCAGTGTGAACCCCGCGATGATCGCAGAGCCCATCTGCCGGTACAACAGGAGGAACCCGACGAGCGCGACCACGAGCGCGCCCAACTGCGCCAACGGCGACCGGAGTTCTTCGACGCAGATGTTGGTGGAAGTGAGGCCGCCGCCGGCCTCACCACCGATGTCGATACCAGACTCCGGCGCGTCACCGAAGCCCACTTCCTCCGACTGTGTGCCGCCACCGACGCCACCGCTGCGTGTTGTCGTTGTCGAGTCGAGGGTCGCGGCCGACACGGCGAGGGCCGCGACCGCGAGGACCGCGAGGAGGAGGCTCAGGGCGGTGCGTCTCTCTACCACGACAATCGATAACGGGAAACGCGGGTTAGGCTTTTCGACGTGTCACGAGCCGACGACGACGGCAGGGTGTCGGCTCCCCACGGTGTGGCTCACTGGAGCCCGACCGCCGGTTCAGCGCCCGCCCGTGGAACTTACTGGAACGCGGTGCCGCCGGTTCCGGTGGGGTCGTCCCGTGGCCCCGAGCGTTCGAACCGCGACTCGATCTCCTCGTAGCGTTTCTGGGTCTCGTCGGTGACGGACGGCTGGACCTCCGTTAACGCCTGCTGGAAGTGGTCGTGAGCGATCCGCACGTTGCCGAGGCTCCGCTCGATCTCGACGCCGTCCGTCGCTTGCTCCATCTCTCTGATGAACTCCCGGGAGGCGTTCATCGACGCCTCACGACACAGCGCCTCGATGTCTGCGCCGACGTACCCGTCGGTCTGGTCGGCCAGAGCGTCCAGATCGACCCCGTCCGCAAGCGGCTTCTCGCGGGTGTGGACCTCGATGATCTTCCGGCGGCCGTCACGGTCCGGAACGGGGACGTGAACGTGTCTGTCCAACCGACCCGGGCGCAACAACGCGCTGTCGATCAGGTCCGGCCGGTTGGTCGTCGCGATCACGACCACGTCCTCCAACGCCTCCAACCCGTCGAGTTCCGTCAACAGCTGGGAGACGACCCGCTCGGAGACGCCGGAGTCGCCGGTGTTGTTCCCCCGCTCGGTCGCGATGGCGTCGATCTCGTCGAAGAACACCACCGTCGGGGCGTTCTCGCGGGCCTTCGAGAAGATCTCGCGGACCCCCTTCTCGGACTCGCCGACGTACTTGTCGAGCAACTCGGGGCCTTTCACCGAGATGAAGTTGGAGTCGGCCTCGTTGGCGACCGCCTTCGCCAACAGGGTCTTGCCCGTGCCGGGCGGGCCGTACAACAACACCCCCTTGGCGGCCTCCATGTCCATCGCGTCGAACACCTCGCCGTACTCCAAGGGCCACTGGATCGTCTCACGGAGCCGGCGTTGGGTGTCTTCTAACCCGCCGACACGGTCCCAGGTAACGTCCGGCACCTCGACGAACACCTCCCGGAGTGCCGAGGGCTCGATCCCGTGCATCGCATCCCGGAGATCGTCGTCGGTCACCTCGATCCGTTCTAACACCTCGGCGTCCACCTGCTCGGCATCTAGGTCGATCTCCGGGCGGATGCGCCGGAGCGCGTTCATCCCGGCCTCCTTCGCCAACGACTCCAAGTCCGCGCCGACGAACCCGTGGGTGTTCTCCGCGTAGGCGTCGACATCGACATCCGCGGCCAACGGCATGTTGCGGGTGTGGACCTGCAGGATCTCCCTGCGGCCGTCCCGGTCCGGGACCCCGACCTCGATCTCGCGGTCGAACCGGCCGCCACGCCGCAGTGCCTGGTCGATGGCGTCGACCCGGTTGGTCGCGCCGATCACGACCACCTCGCCGCGGTCCTCCAACCCGTCCATCAGCGACAGCAGTTGGGCGACGACCCGGCGTTCCACGTCACCGGAGGTCTCCTCGCGTTTGGGCGCGATGGAGTCTAGTTCGTCCATGAAGATGATCGCGGGGGCGTTCTCCTGGGCCTCCTCGAACACCTCACGGAGCTGTTCCTCGCTCTCGCCGTAGTACTTGCTCATGATCTCCGGCCCACTCAGCGTCTGGAAGTGGGCGTCGATCTCGTTGGCCACCGCCTTGGCGATCAGCGTCTTCCCCGTGCCGGGCGGGCCGTGCAACAACACGCCCTTCGGCGGCTCGATCCCCAACCGGTTGAACAGCTCCGGGTGCCGCATCGGCAGTTCGATCATCTCCCGAACCTGCTCTAACTCGGAGTCGAGCCCGCCGATGTCCTCGTAGGTCACGTCCGGCGTCTCTGCGCCACCCGTTGGCGCCTCGTCGGCGATCTGCTCGGCCGGCTGTTCGCTGATCTGCACTTCCGTCGAGTCTGTGATCACCACGGTCCCGTCGGGGCTCGTCGACGCCACCTTCAACGGAACGGCCTGTGAGTTGCCGCCCATCATCCCCAACCCGAAGGAGAACGGCAGCGTCTGGCCTGTCGTCACCGGCCGCCCGGAGAGCTTGTTTCGGATCAGCGAGCCGATGTCACCCCGCACCCCGAACTGCTGGGGGAGCGCGATGGTGATCCGTTCTGCGGGCTGCACGTCGGCGGCCTCGACGGTCACCGTGTCGTCGATCCCCACGTCCGCTTCCTTCCGGAGCTGGCCGTCGATCCGGACGACACCCGCCTCGTCGTCTTCCGGGTAGCCCGGCCAGACGCGGGCGATGGCGGTCTCGTCGCTGACCAGTTTCAGGTAGTCACCCGGCTGTAAGCCGAGTTCCTCGGCGGCGACCCGGTCGACGGCCGCCAGCCGACGGCCGGCGTCCTTCTGTTTCAACGGCTTGACAGTGAGGTTCACGCCGCCACCTCCACGACCACGACCCCGTTGTTGCTCGTCGCCGAGACCGACTCACCCGGGAGATCGAACTCGAACGTCTCCCCGTCCTCGGGGACGACGATGGCGGTCTGGTCGACCGTGTCGACCGTCGCCGCCCCGCCCACGTCGACCGCCACCACCGTCGTCTCCGGGTAGCTGTACTGCCGCACGAACCGCCCGTCGCCGACCTGCGAGTGTCTCTGATTCATCTTTCCTAACCACAGGTAACAGGCGCAGAGGTATAAATGTGTCGTGCAGTATCTCGGGGACGGCGTCGGGGTCGCTGTCGAGCGGTCGTCTTGCAGTTCACACCTGCGGCTCCCCCGTAGCGACGAACGGCAGTTGGGTTGCAAGCCGGGTGAACCTGGTGGCAGCGGACGGCGGGAGTCGTCACGATCACGAGAGACGGCAGCGACGAGCAGAGAGACAGACCGGACAGACAAACACGACGAACAGTCGACAAGAGACAGTATCGCGGTGCGGGGTGGTGCAGTGCGGTCGCGGGGCGGTTACGGAGCAGGCGGGGTAGTGCAGTCGCGGGGCGGTCGCGGAGCAGAGCGGTGCGGGGCAGAGCAGAGCGGAGCGGGGCAGAGCGGTGCGGTTGCAGAGCGGTCGCGGAGCAGTACGGTCGAGCACTAGCATATAGAACGCGAGCGAGCGGCTCTGCCGCTCGCGAGCGCCTTTTTGATCGACATTTTTTCCTTGGGGTGGCCGACCGGAGGGAGGCCACCCCAAGGAGTGAAAAAGGTCGGTTTCAGGGCACGAGGCCGACCGCGGCGGCCTCGGCGGTTCCGATGACCGGACCGAACGCCGGGAGCAACAGGAGCGTCCCGACGGCGGCGACGACGACAGCGGCGTACAGCCCCGTCGGCGTCCCCGTCAGTTCGATTGGTTGGTCCGGGTCGTCGAGCCACAGCGCCTTCACCACACGGCTGTAGTAGAACAACGACAGCGTGGAGTTGACTGCGCCGGCGGCCGCCAGCCACCAGTAGCCCGCGTCGATTGCGCCGCCAAACAGGAACAGCTTCGAGAAGAAGCCGCCGAACGGCGGCAGCCCCGCGAGTGAGAACATGAACACAGACATCGCGACGGCCGCGATGGGGACCTGCCGACCCAACCCGGCGTAGTCCTCGAACCGGCGGCCGACCCCCCAGTTCTCGGCGAGCGCGACGAACAGGAACGCACCGGTGTTCATGAACCCGTAGACCAACAGGTGGGCCATCGACGCGCCGAGCACGCTCCCGCTCTCGGCGGTCGCGACGCTCCCGCCGGTCCAGGCGGCCAGCCCGATCAGCGCGTAGCCGGCGTGCCCGACTGAGGAGTACGCCAGCATCCGTTTGACCGTCTCCTGGGTCGCGGCCGCGAAGTTACCCAGCGTCATCGTCACCACCGCCAACACCTGGAACAACAACATCCAGTCGATCCCCACGCCGTCAAGCGGGAACGCGACGGTGAACACCCGGAACATCAGCGCGAAGCCCGCCGCCTTCGACGCCGACGAGAGGAACGCCGTCACCGGAGCGGGCGCCCCCTCGTACGCCTCCGGCGCCCAGAACTGGAACGGGACGCTGGCGGTCTTGAACGCGAACCCGCCCGCGACCATCAACACGCCGACCGCGGCGATCCCGGAGATCCCCTCGGCACCGCCGACCAACGCCGCCGGCTCACGGAGTCCGGCGGCCACGTCTGAGAGGATCAACGAGCCGGTCGCGCCGTACAGTAGTGAGATCCCGAACGCGAACACCGCCGAGGAGAGCGCGCCGATCAGGAAGTACTTCAGCCCGCCCTCGACGCTCCCCTCGTTGGTCTTCAGGAAGCCGACGAGCGCGTACGAGGACAGCGACGCAAGCTCCAAGGAGATGAACGCCGTTGCCAGGGAGTTGGCCGTCGCCATCAGCGCCATCCCGGTCGCCGCGAGCATGATCAACGCGTAGTACTCCGCCTGGTAGTCACGGCCCTGGAGGTAATCGAAGCTCGCCACGAGCACCAACCCCGTGACGGCCGCGAACAACGCCTGGAAGAACAGGGCCATCCCGTCGACCACGAGCGCCTGTCCGAACAACGTCCGGCTCCCGTCCGCGAAGCCGGCACCCGCCGACAACAGCCAGCCGGCGAGCCCGAGCGCGGTCAGCGTCCCGACGACGGACACCCCGACCAACAACGTCGGGCTGTCGTCGTCCGGATCGAGCATATCGACAACGAACAACGCCAGTCCGGTCGCCGCCAGCGCGAGCACCGGCGCGAGGCCGACCCACGCAGGAAGATGGTCGGTCATTACACGTCACCCCCGACCTGGAGGATCGGATCAACTGCGTCTGTGATCATGTCGAAGAACAGCTCCGGTGCGACACCCAACAGGACGATCGAGACGAGTAAGATTGCCAACGGCACCGTCTCCGTCGGGCCGGCGGCGGTCACCTCGTAGTCAGTCTCCAGTTCGTACGGGCCAAAGAGGGTCTTCTGCATCGCCAACAGAAGATACCCCGCGACGATGACGATCCCGAACATCGCCGCCGCCGCGAACAGTGGCGCCCGCGCGAGCACCGTCGACGCGAACGCCCCCTGGAAAATAAAGAACTCCGCGGCGAAGCCGGCCATCAACGGGAGCCCCATGTAGCCGAACGCGCCCGCGATCAAGATCCCGACCGTCACCGGCATCCGGTCTGCGAGCCCGGACATCGAGCCGACCATCCGGGTGTGGGTCTCGTTGTAGATCACACCGACCGCCATGAACATCAGCCCGGAGATCAGGCCGTGGGCGACCATCTGGAACGTCGCGCCGCCGACACCCAAGGTGGTGTACGCCACCAGTCCGAGGATGACGTACCCCATCGAGGAGACCGACGAGTAGGCGACGATCCGTTTGAGGTCACGCTGAGCGAGCGCCAACATCGCGCCGTAGATCACCGACACCACGGCGAAGATGGCGATCACCGCGGCGTACTGTTTTGCCACGTCCGGCAGCATCGTGAAGTTGTACCGGAGCATGGCGTAGGTGCCCATCTTCAGCAACACACCCGCCAACAGGACGGAGACGGGCGTGGGCGCCTCGACGTGCGCGTCCGGGAGCCAGGTGTGGAACGGCACCACCGGCACCTTCACCGCGAACCCCAAGAACAGGGCCGCAAACGCCAGCGTCTTTACCGTCGACGGCGCCAGCCCGAGGAAGCCGGACACCTCGCCGGCGTGGATCGCCTGCGTGATCGCGGGCAGCCCGAACGTCGCCACGTCGAGGTTGTAGACGAGCTGGATGAAGAAGATGAACATCACCAGCGAGGCGACGTTCGTGTAGACGAAGAACTTGATCGCGGCGTACTTCCGCCGGGGGCCACCCCAGATCCCGATCAGGAAGTACATCGGGACGAGCACGGCCTCCCAGAAGACGAACCACGCGAAGAAGTCGAGCGCGGTGAACACGCCCAGCAGGTTCGCCTCCATGAACAACACCAGCCCGTAGAACTGCGCCTGTCGGTCGGTGATCGGCCGCCAGGCCGACAGGATCGCCAGACTCGTCAGGAACGTCGACAACACGATCAGTGGGAGGCTCACGCCGTCGACGCCGACGAACCACTGGAGCTCGATTCCGCCGACCTCCAGCCACCGGATCTGCGTCTCGAACGCGCGGGCGGCAGACCCACCCAGCAACGCGTTGCCGGTCGCGTCGAACGCCGACCACATGTACAGACTCCCCGCGAGCGGGAGCAGACTCGCCCCGAAGGCGAGTTTGCCCGCGTACTCGTCGGGGGTGATCAGTACGACCAGTGCGGCCAGAAACGTCACGCCGATGAGTGCCTCAATTATCACAGTAACCACCCCTCGTACAGCCCGAACGCGACGAGCAACGCCGTCAACCCGAGCGTGACGAGCGCGGCGTAGTTACTCACCACACCCGTCTGGATGCGGCGGATGCGCGACCCCGACGAGAGGCTCACGCTGGAGACGCCGTTCACCACGCCGTCGACCAGACTTTGATCGACCGTGTCCGCCACTCCAGCCAACGGCTGGACGACGTTCGTCGCCAGCCACACCTGGTACTCGTCCTGGTAGTAGTTGTTGTACAGTACGTCCTGGAGCCCGCCGAGCTTGGCGGTGTGTTCCGTCGGCTCCGGTGTCGCGTACAGCCGGAACGCGACCAACGCGCCCGTGATCGCCAGCCCGAGCGACAGTGCCGCCGGAAGCAACGGCCCCAACTCCGACGCGGTGACCTGTGCCGGGTTCACCTCGTGGAGCAGGTGCTTGTAGTGTTTCGCTGACAGCGTCGCCATCAGCGGTGCGCCCTCCGGCCCCTCAAGCCACTGGTGGAGGAAGTCCACCTTCGCCCCGGTGAGCTTCTTCACCGGCGCGAGGTTGAGGAACCCGGTCGTCGCCGCGAGCAGGCCCAACACGCTCAGCGGCCCCTTCACGTTCCAGCCGACCGACTCCGGGTCGGCCGCGAGATCCGTGCGGGGCTCACCGTGGAAGGTGAGCGCGACCATCCGGAACGTGTAGAACCCGGTGAACAACACCGCGAGCAGCCCCATCGCGTACGCCGCCAGGAACACCGTTCCCAGCGACCCCTCGGTGCCGAGCCCGTGGATCAACGCCTCGTACAACACCTCGTCTTTCGACCAGAAGCCGGCGAAGGGGACGATCCCCGCCAACGCCAACGAGCCGACGAGGAACGTGGCGTAGGTGACGGGCATCCGTTTGCGGAGCCCGCCCATGTCCCACATGTTCTCGTTGTGGTGCATCGCGATGATCACCGACCCCGCACCCAAAAACAGGAGTGCCTTGAAGAAGGCGTGTGTGAGCAGATGGAATGTCGCGGCGACGTACCCCCCGGTCCCGAGCGCGAGCATCATGTAGCCGTACTGGGAGATCGTGGAGTACGCCAACACCTGTTTGAGTTCCCGCTTGACGAGCCCCATCGTCGCCGCAAACAGAGCAGTGAACCCACCGACCAAGGCAACGATTGCGAGCGCGGTCGGGGAGACAGCGTAGAAGCCGTACATCCGCGCGACGAGAAACACCCCGGCGGCGACCATCGTCGCCGCGTGGATCAACGCCGAGACGGGGGTGGGACCCTCCATCGCGTCCGGGAGCCAGGTGTGGAGCGGGAACTGGGCGGACTTCCCGATCACACCGCCCAACACCAACAACCCGAGAATCGTGAACCACGTCTCGGGAGCGAACCCGAACGTCCGGACACTCGCCTCGCCGGCCAACACCAACTCGGCGACGTGTGGGAACGACTCCGTCCCGCCGAACTGTGCGGTGCCGAAGGTGGCGACGACCCCCACCAGCCCGACGAGGAAGAAGTAATCACCGAACCGGGTGACCAGGAACGCCTTCTTGGCCGCGCTCGGCGGGCCGGGCTCGCGGAAGTGGAACCCGATCAACAGGTACGAACAGAGCCCGACCAGTTCGAAGAAGACGAACGACTGGAGCAGATTGTCCGAGACGACGAAGCCGAGCATCGACGCCGTGAACAGCCCCAGCCCGGCGTAGTACCGCGGCAGCCCGGTCTCGCCTTCGTCGTTCATGTAGCCCAGCGAGAACACGTGGACCAGCGTCGCCACCAGACAGACGATCACGAGCATCATCGCCGACAACGGGTCCAACAGGAGCCCGAAGGTGAGCTCCAGTTGGCTCTCAACGCCGGCGGCGACGGCCCACTCGTAGATCGTCTCGTCGAACACCGCACCGCCCGCGACGGTGAGTGCGACCCACGCCGACAGCGCCAACGACCCCAGCGTCGCCAGAATCCCGGGGATGGCACCACCCTTCGGGAGCACGTCCCGGTCGGCCAGTCCCGCGGCCAGCGCGATCAGGAACGAGAGGAACGGCAAGGCGACGATCAACGGCGCGTAGGTGAATGCGGCCGACATCTCACCACCTCATCGTCGTGGCGCGTGTCACGTCCACGTCGGAGAAGTTGCGGTAGAGCACGAGGATGATCCCGATGCCGACGGCGACCTCTGCGGCCGCCAACGCCATCGTGAACAGGCTGAACACCTGCCCCGTCAGGTTCCCCCACAGCCGTGCGAACGCGACCAGGTTGATGTTCGCGGCGTTGAGCATCAGCTCCACCGACATCAGGAACAACAACGCGTTCCGTCGGGTGAGCACGCCGAACACACCGATACAGAACATCGCGGCCGACAACAGGAGGTACCACTGGACCGGGACCGCCATCAGCGGTCACCCCCGTCGACCGTGTCGTCGTTGTTCGTCTCACCGGCTGTCTCGTCGCCGCCGAGCGCGTCACGGACACGCCCGCCGTCGGTGAGCGCGGTGAGCGCGTCGTCACCGTCACCCTCGCGTTTGGCGAGCATCACCGCGCCGTCCAAGGCGGCGTCGAGCACGATTGCGATGGTGAGGAACGCGACCAGGAACCCCTCGGAGGGAACGTCACCAAAGGAGAGATTGAACATGGCGTAGCCGATGCCCGCGGTGATCCCCGCGTCCGTCGGGAACCCCTCGGCGGCACCGAAGTCGCCGCCCAACACGACGACTGCGAGCACCGCGAACAACGCCACCGCGGCCAGCCCCGGCAGGAGATGCGAGCCCAGCCTCAGCCGGGGCCACGTTGGATCGGTCACGCGTCCACCTCCGTGTCCACGTCCGTCTGTGAGTCGGTCGGTGCGTCGGCCTCGACCCCGCCGCGGCGGACCAGCATGACGGCGAACGTGATGAGGATCAACACCCCGCCGACGTAGACGAGGATCTGCATGGCGGCCAGAAACTCCGCCTGCAGCATCACGTAGTGCACCGCGACGCTGAGCAACGCCACCCCTAAGAGGAGTGCGGAGTGCCACACGTCCTCCATCAAGACGACGCCCAGCGCCGAGCCCACCGTGACGAGGGCGAACAGCGCGAACGCGATTGTCTCTGCGACCATTACGTGGAGGTTCCCGCCGGTGTGGGTTTCAAGGTTTCGAGAACGGGTCGGTGCCGCCGCGGGCGTGTGAGCGGCTGTACCACGGGTCTCGTCGTGTGCAGTGGATGCAGTCGGTGGCTGGTGAGTTGGGAACGTGTAAACCACCAGTAGGTGAGTACGTACCACCCACCCAGCGTACACATCGTGGGGGCGGAATCTATCTATTAATATTAATTTATTAGAAAAGTTGAATAATCGGTCACCTGACTTAGCGGCTATGTCAGACGAGAACGGTTCCGAGTACGGGTCTAACGGCCAGTTCCGCAGACAACTTATCAAGACGACAGCAGCACTCGGTGGGTTCTCACTCGCTCCCTCAACCGTACAGGCGACAACTGCCGATCAAAAGGCCGATCCACCGAAGCCGTATCCAGACGCTGGGGCAGCGACAGCAGATGCAGTGTAGTTCAAACACGCGGCAGAGCTGGACGCTACAAAACAGTCTCTCGAACGATACGAGTCAGCGGGTGACGCATCACAGTTGTTCAGCCACACGCTCCAAGACCGACTCAGCGAGAATCCGAGTCAGGAGACGTTCAACGTCGTCGTGACGACGATGGGGGAACGCACGTCGATGGACAGAGACGACCGCCGCGGCCAGCGACTGTACGGGTTCACCCCCACGCCCACGGAGGTTCGGTCGCTGTCTGCGTTCGGCGACGTGACGTACGTGGCCGATCTCGTCTCAACGAAGGTGTGTCTCCGGAACGTCCCACGTGATAACCTCCGGCGGCTCGCTGAGCAACCGTCTGTGGTCGAAGTGGCCGCTATGTCTGGACCAATCGAACCGCCCGCCACTGACGACTCAATCACCACTAACACGAACTACGTCGATCTACCGGATGTCAAATCTGACTCGTGGACCGGGTTCACGAACGCACACGGAAACTACACCGCGTACACAATCAGCATCGGAGTTATTGGGGCTGGCTACGACTCTTCGATGACCACGTACTCGTCACCCCACGCTACCAACATCGGGTTCGACAAGTCGCTGTCGAAAGACTTCACCGAGGAGTCTGATCCATTCAAGGTTTCAGACAGTGGATTTGGAGATCACACAACGGTTGTCGCTGACACGGCAGGTTACATGTTGAAAGACGGAAACACCCATTCAGACCAGTTCGTATCTTTGAAAATAGTTTCTGATAAAGAAAAATACAATAAAGGGGATGAAGGTTGTCGGTCGGCAATTGAGTACGCCACCAAGAACGGGATCGATGTCCTCAATATGTCGTTTGGTAAATATTCGTACGGTGAGTGTCCATCGCATTACTGTTCGGCACTAGATTCGTTCAGGATCGGTGGGGGTGTCGCTGTCGCTGCAGTTGACAATGGGAATAACACTTCTGTTGTCGAATACCCTGCGTGTTCGTGGCAGACGGTCGGAGTTGGAGGTGTCGCCGGGAAGGACAGCAGCGGAAATGCATATACAAGAGAATCGACGCAGTACAGTGGTGTACTCTTCCACGATCCATTGAAATATAAGACATATTGTGGCTGGTGCCACGACGCCTCAGGGGAGTCAGCTAGTTTCTCACCAGAGGTGTACGGAGTTTCGAACATCAGAACAGGAACGGGCGAGACCGAGGAAGGCACATCGTATGCCTGTCCGCAGGTCGCTGCGAGTGCTTGGATCGACTTCGCTGACGGGGGAATTGGGTCCTACTCTGAGGCGGTGGGCCGGTTCAAGAACATGAACACGACTACTGTCGTGGACAAGAGTGAGAACAAAGATCCCGCACAGGAGGGAGACCTTCTTGAGGCTAACAAGTACTTCTAACCAGGAGGGCCAATGATCGCCAGAGAACTTGCCACACGCCGCGTGTGGCTCAGAGTGCTCGCTGCCGCGCTCGGGGTAGCAAGCGGGTGTGGGACCCGTACTGAGACAGGGCGGGGTGACGGGGCTACGTCCACAGCACAGCAGACGAGACCACCGAGAGAGACCACAGCGACCGCGACAGAGACGGCGAGGCAGACCCAAACACCAGACACGCAGACAGACACACCGACGCCAGACACAGAGACGGACACGCCGACGCCAGAGGAGAGCACCCCCCTCCAGACGGAGATAGTGAACTGGACCGACTACGCCGTGAGGTGGTTACTCGGGTTCGCGGACGATCGAATCACCGGCTTCTATCAGGGATCTCTGCTCGACGGTGAGAAGGTTAGAGTCCAACTCCTCACGAGCCGACAGGAGTGGCAGACTATCCGCCGGATGATCGAGGAGAAAGTCGACGCTTCCTACGAGAACGTTCCGTTCGTCGCGGAGACTAACTTTGGTGCCGAGAGCCTGGTCGCAGTGTGGGTCGATATGACAAACAGAGAGTACGTCCGTCTGGTTGACGTGACGCGAGAAGGGACACGGACCGTTCGGCTGCGTGTGAAGGCAGTCGGGAGCTTCGGAGCGCAGGTCAGAGTGGGGCGTATCCTCCTCGTCCGTGTCCCGAACGGACAACGGCTCACGCAGGCTGTTGTCGAATACCTCGACGACGAGAGAGAACTCACAGTCGTGACAGACGAGGAGAGAGACGAGTCAGCGACAGAGACGGCCACGAACGACACGGAGAGACAGCTCGTCCAGCCGGCCGGTAGCCGAGTACACCGATGAAGGAGGGACATCGCAACCGCGACCGAGTCGGGAGAGACAGTCACGGCTGGGGGAAGTCGTCGTCAGACGAGACACCGTATTAATAGAGGCGTGTCCTTCCGACAAGGAGAGCGAATGACTTCTCAACAGTTCGCCACACGTCGCATCTGGCTCGGGACCCTCGTCGGGGTGCTCGGATCTGTCGGTGGCTGTAGCACCCGTTCAGACACCGAGCCATCCTCCACGGAGACCGCTACCACTGAGACACCCACAGCGACCACAGCGCAGGAGGCACCCACCACGCAGTCTGTCGAAACCGCGACGGAGCCGACGACAGAGCCGACGCCGTCGCCCGACAGGGAGACACCGACGGCAACGCCGTCCCTCAACCAGACTAATTCCGCCGTGAGACAACTGTTCGGTCCCGACGACGACTACTCCGGCACCAGAGGACCGAGCGTCGGCGGCGGACGGGTGCGGGTCCAACTCCTCACTGATCGTGCAGACTGGGACGCAGTACGCCAAGAGATCGAGGCAGATACCGGCGTGTCGTACGCGGGGCTCCCGTTCGTCGCGGAGACGACGTTCGGTTCCGAGATCGTCGTGGCCGTGTGGATCGAGCTGTCGGACAGTGAGAACGCACGCCTCGTCGCCGTGACTCGTGAGGGCGACGGAACGGTCAGGCTGCGGGTGACAGGCGCGGGGAGTTTCGGCGCGCAGGTGAACGTCGGTCGGGTGCTGCTCGTCCGCGTGCCGAACGCACAGCGTGTCAGACGGGCGGTCGCCGAGTACGCTGGCGACGGAGGACACGTCGCAACTGTGGTCGAGCCGACGGAGTCGGAAACGGAGACGGCTACAGTCGGAGAGAGTAGTGATCGGACAACAGACTTTCTTGTGGCAGACAAGTAACTTTGACAAAATGACCAATGACCGTCAGAGAAATTACCACACGCCGCGTGTGGCTCAGAGTGCTCGCTGTTGCAGTTGTGGTGGCAAGTGGATGTGGCACCCGTGCCGATACGGGGCGCAGTGACGAGGCCACATCCACGACACAGCAGACGAAACCGCCGGCAGAAACCACAGCGACCGCGACTACGACGGCAGCGGACACAGCAACGAGAACAGACACAGCGACAGCGACAGAGACGACACCGACACCCCCACTCAACACGACAGATCTCGCCGTCACTCGCCTGTTCGGCCACAGCGACGACCGCGACCACAGCATCGGGAGCGGGAGCGTGATCGCCGACGAGTTCCCGGCGGTGCGGCTCGTCACCGACCGTGCGGGGTGGCAAGCGGTGCGTCGGGAGATCGAGGCGGCCGCCGAGACCGCCTACGATGGGTTGCCGATTGCGGAGAAGACGGCGTTCGAGACGGAGTGTCTGGTCGTACTCCAGACGCTACTCCGCGGTGGGGCGAACCGACTCCGCCTCTCTGGGATGACACGGGACGGCACCGAAACGGTGCGACTCCGTGTCGAAGAACTGTCTCGTGGCGGACCGAACAACCAGCCGACGCGACTGTTGCTCGTCCGAATACCGGACGCCGAGCACGTCGCGCGGGTCGTCGTCAGATACGTCTTCGAAGGCAACGCCGTGACTGTGGAAACAGAGACTAGTCAGGGACAGTCGACGGCGAGGCGTCTGGCCATCGAGACGAACGGCTGAGCTCGCTACAGGCGCTCGTCTGTCAGTGTCGCCTCGGACGACGACACGGACTGTCGGCGACCCGAAAAGCGAGGACGGGGTCGTCTCACGGATTTTTTATTTCGACTGTGACACAAGTAGCTTCGTGTTCCAGTCTGGTTCGCGAGAGCCCCACCCGACGGTCGTGTGGACACTGCTGGGGCTGTACGCGGGTGGTGTCGCCGTCACACCGTTGTACGCGCCGTTGCGTCGAACGTCAGTCTCGTTCGAGTTCCTACTCGGACTGTGGGCCGTGACGGCAGTGGTCGGTGCCACAGCAGCGACGGCCGGGAAACGGCGACTCGCCACGGCCGTCGACCGACTCACACGGACAGACGAATCGGGGTGGATCTGCTCGTGGTGTGTCTGCTCGGCTACCTACTGGCGACTGTCGTCGCCGGCGCGGGCGTCTCGTTGTTCACCGGCGTCGTTGGGGCCGGCGTGACAACCGCCGTCAGTTCGTTACTCGCGACGGGGCTGACGGGGGCCGGGGTCGTCGCCCGTGGACGTGGACAGATCGACTACCCAGAGTGGGCCGAATCCGGAGGCGATGTGATGTTGTTCGGCGTCGTCTTTCTGTACACGTACCTCCAACTGGGTGCGTTACTCGGGGCGGCGAGCGGACTGGTGGCGATACCGCTCGGAGTCGTCTGTGGTGTCGGCGCAGTCGGACTGCGGCGTCTCGACGGACGGGCTGGTGACGCGAACTGAACTGCAGGAGCCGTGACGGGTTGCGGCGTCGAGTGAACCGACTCGTGTGTTCAGGGCCAGTTCCCGGAGTTCTGGTAGGCGTCGACCACACGTTGGATCGCGACGACGTACGCCGCCGTCCGGAGGGTCGGGGCGTCGGTGTCCTCGAACGCGTCGATCATGTCGTCGAACCCGTTCGTGATGTGGCGTTCCAACTCCTCGTTGACCTTCTCTTCGGTCCAGTAGAACCGCTGTCGGTTCTGGACCCACTCGAAGTAGCTGACGGTGACGCCGCCGGCGTTCGCGAGGATGTCCGGGACGACGTACGTGTCGGAGTCACCCAACACCTCGTCGGCCTCCGGCGTGAGCGGGCCGTTGGCGGCCTCGACGATCACGTCCGCGCGCACGTCCGAGGCGAGCGTCCCGTCGATAGCGTTCTCCAGTGCGGCGGGCACCAGTAAGTCGACGTCCAGTGTCAACAGCTCTCGGTTGGACAGTTCCTCCGTCGCGCCGCCGTAGTCGGAGACGGAGCCAGTCTCGCGTTTGAACTGCTTGACGGCAACCGTGTCGAGACCTGCGGGGTCGTGGATCGCGCCACTGGAGTCGGAGACGGCGACGACCGTCCCGCCGTGTTGTTCGATCACCTTGGCGGCGATCCACCCGGCGTTGCCGTACCCTTGGACCGCGACCGTCGCGTCCGCGAGATCACGGCCGAGGTAGTCGAAGATCTCACGCGCGGCGAAGGTGGTCGACCGCCCGGTCGCCTGGACGCGGCCGGCGCTCCCGCCGTTGTCCGGCGCCTTCCCGGTGATGACGCCCGGCGCGGTCGTGTTCTCCAGCGTCTCGTAGGTGTCTTTGATCCAGTTCATCTCCCGCTGGCCCGTGTTCACGTCGGGCGCGGGGATGTCGCGGTCCTCGCCGATCAACGGCCGGAGTTCCTCCGCGAACGACCGGGTGAGCCGTTCGAGTTCCCCGTCACTGTAGTCGGAGGGGTCGACCTCGATCCCACCCTTCCCACCGCCGTACGGCACGTTCGCGATGGCGCACTTGTACACCATCCACCCCGACAACGCCTTCACCTCGTCGCGAGTGACACCCGGGTGGTACCGAATCCCCCCCTTGTACGGCCCGCGGTCGCCGTTGAACTGTGACCGGTAGGCCCGGAACACCTCGATGTCACCGTCGTCCAACTCGACCGAGAGGTTCGTCTCCAACACGCGCTCGGGGTTCTTCAGCCGTTCGAGCACGTCTGGCGACACGTCGAGGTAGCGTGACGCGTCGTCGATCTGTTCTTGGAGACTCTCGAACGGGTTCGCCTCGTCGGACATGCGTAGCCAGCAGTGACCGGTGTACGTAAGACTGCCGAATCAATCGCATACCCAATCCTAATATGCCCTTAATTGTCTGTGGTTCGACTACCGTTCCCGCGGGAATCAGCCACGAGCGGCGCCGAGGCGCCGAATCTGTGACTCGGAACCGAGTTGTCGTCTCGGCCGGCGGTGGTGGTCACTCGCTCCCGGTCGGGCCTCACTCGTCCGGGTCGGCTGTGGGCTCGAACGCGAGGTCGGCCGCGAGTGCTCGCTCCCGCACGCGCTCGGCCTGCGCGATCAGAGGGGCGTCGACCATCTCGCCGTCGACCTCGAACACGCCACGACCCGTCTCGGCCGCGCGGTCTCGCGCACCGAGCACCCGTTCGGCCCACGCCACCCGGTCGGGGTCGGGGGTGAACGCCTCGTTGATCGGGCCGACCTGTGCCGGGTGGATCGCCATCTTCCCGTCGTAGCCGAACCCGACGGCCGTCTCCGTGGCCGCTCGCAACCCCTGTTCGTCCTCGAACTCCGTGTACAGCGTGTCGATGGCGTCGATTCCCGCGGCGGCCGCGCTCGTGACGACACGCTGGCGGGCGTACGTCACCTCCCGTCCGGACTCCGTTCGGGTCGCACCCACGTCGGCCGCAAAGTCCTCGGCACCGAACAGGAGCGCGTCCGTCGCTGGGTGGTCGGCGATTGCGGCGGCCTCGACAACACCGCGGGCGCTCTCGACGAGCGCCAACACCCGAGTCGGCAGGTCACGGTCGGCCAGCAACCCGGCAGTGTCGTCGACCGCGTCCGCGTCACTCGCCTTCGCGAGCATCACCGAGTCCGGCGGTTCGTCGGCGGCTGCGAGCGCGTCTGCGTCCGCCGCCGGGTCCGCGCGGGACAGTCGAACGCACAGCTCCGCGTCGGCCGCGCGACAGTCCGCGCGGAACCCGGAATCCGAGAGCAGTTCCGTGACCGCCTCGCGGGCCGCCGGCTTCGCGTCGGGCACGACGGCGTCTTCGAGGTCGATCGTGATCACGTCCGGCTCCGCGCGGGGGGCTTTCCGGACGAGATCGGGCTGGTCACCGGGCGAGAACAGGAGACTACGTCTGGACACGCCCGGGGTGTCGGGGCGAACCCGTTCGAAGCTTCCGGTCGAGTTCACCGACCCGACGTGTCCGGTCGAGTTCACCGGCTCGAAGCGTCCGGTCGAGTCCACCGGTTCTTTCTCTTCGCGTGTCGACGGCCCGGGTGTGACTGGGCGTTACTACGAGGCGTTCACGGTCGGTGAGACGATCGACCACGAACGCCGCCGGACGATCAGCGAACGCGACAACCAGGTGTTCTGTGACACGACGATGAACCAACAACCGCTCCATCTGGACGCCGACTTCGCGGCCGACACCCAGTTCGGCGAGCGACTCGTCAACGGCCTGTTGACGATGAGCGTCGCGGTCGGCGTTTCCATCCCGGAGACGACTGACGGCACGATCGTCGCAAACCTCTCGTACGACGACGTGTCACACCCGAACCCCGTCTTCCACGGGGACACGATCCGCGCGCGCTCGACCGTCACCGACAAACGCGAGACCAGCGACGGCGAGCGTGGGATCGTCACGATGCGCGTCGAGGCGTTCAAGATCGCCGACGCAGACCCCGACACCGGCGCGTACGACGGGGGTTCTGCCGACCCCGAAGCGGTGACCAGCGAGGGCGACGTGTTGGTGTGTTCCTTCGAGCGGACGGTGTTGTCGCTGAAGCGAGACGCGGAGTGACCACACTCCGCTGTGAATCATCCGATAACTTTGTAAAGTAATTATGTTTGAGAGACGTACTCACTCTTCTGTGTAGCGAAGAAATCTGATAAAGCGGCTCGGCACGGCGAGTGTAGCAACAATCGGTGCTGGCGGCGTCGCGCCTGTGACCGACGGGCAGGGGATGTACGTCACCGCCGAACTGGACGGTGAACAGGTCACGATGACCGAAGGGGAATTCGACGAGCACCCGGACACGCGGTCGCTGACCGAGGTGGACGACGACGAACTCGTCTGTTACTTCGACTGCTGTGCGTGGTGCGCCAACTACGATGGGAACACCGAGTGTGAGTGTCGCACGGGGGGTGCGTCTGTTTCTGACGGCAGAACTGTTCTGTTCTGGTTTGTTCTGTTCTGGTTTGTTCTGTTCTGTGGGGGACGTGCTACCAGCGACGAGGCCAGACACACCGTTCCCGGATTTTTATACCTCCATGTTAGGTTTCACCACCTTGCAAAGAGTTTATATGGTGTGGGTGAAAATTACTTCTCGATGCGAGAAAGCCCAGATCGGGACGGCATCAGCCGGCGTAGTGCGATCAAACAGCTCTCGGCAGTCGGCATCGGGATCGGTGCGTTCGGCACCGGGACCGTCGCGGCCGAGGACGGCGACAAGGAGATCCCGTACGACGGGTTCACGCGGCCGTATCCGGACAAGTCGGCGACGGTCATCGACTCGTCGATCCGAGGCGTCACCAACCACCCGGAGATGTTGTTCGTCTCTGACGAGTCGATGAAGCGGCACCTGGAGTCGTCGGATCTCGACGGGCGTGCCTTCTCTGAGGCGCGCGACTACCTCGTCGAGCTGCGGAAGCAGTATCCCGTCGAGCGGGTCAGGGACGGCCAGGACACCGTGATCCGGCTCGCGCCGGAGGCGGAGACAGAGACGATCTACCCGGAGCGGGGCAACGACGCCGAACTCACTCGGCACAGGAACGTGCTCCACGCGTTCAACGGCGGGAAGCCGGGTGACGGCCACAAGATGGTCCATCACGACGAGGTGGGGACCCAGTGGTCACAGGGGAACCACCGCGACATCACGGACGCGTTGCTCGACAGCGCCGGCAAGTACAACAGCACCATCGTCGCGGCGTCGGACGACCCGGACGACTTCGGCGAGGAGGCACGAGGGCAGGTGAACGGGATCTGTGATCAGATCGACGCTGGTCCCCTCAACGGAGTCAAAGACACCGCGTGTGGCTACATCAAGGAGGGGTTGGACGTGTTCCACACGAACTACGCGCAGTACCACGACCCCAGTATCGCCTCGATTCCGCTCGGACCACTCGGAAGCGTCGACATCCCAGCCGGGATCGGGAAGGCACCCACCGCGACGAACACGTTCTACTACGCCGCCAGCGCAGCCAACGACGACGAGAAGTTCGGGTGGTCGCTCCACTATCTCGAGGACATGTCCCAGCCGCTCCACGTGGGGATGGGACTCGAACAGGCCGGCTTCGAGATTAGCTGGAGCGGAATCAGCAAGGACCCCAAGTACTGGCTCCACTACGGGTTCGAGGGGCTCGTCAACGAGTACTGGAACCAGGACCCGTCCTTCTCGTTCGACGCGGACACGCTGAAAGAGACGATGAAGAACGGCGGGACGGCCGGCTACGTCTACCCCAAGTCTGCCGCCGAGAACATGGCGAGCACTGCGACCAAGTACGCCAGTGACATCTACTACGAAATCCTCGAAAACGAGAGCAACGACAACTACAATAACTGGGACTGGTACACGAAGTACACCGTCTACAAGGACCTCGCCAACTGCTTCTCCGAACTCGGCTACCTCGGTCGCGGCATGATCGATAAGTACTACTGACGACGAATCGGACGGTTCGACCGACGAGACCGCCCGCGGGGCGGTCGGTGATTTTTCTTCGACGCCGAGAGTAGAACGGCGGTTAGCGCACTGTCAGTGCCACCTCGTACCAGCCACCGTCGTAGCGACACAGCGACCAGTCGAAACTCGTCCCGCTTGGGTTCTCCTCGGTCCCCCCAGGGACCTCCGGCATCGCCGCCTGCATCCCGAGTTGGTCCGTGATGGTTGTCAGTGCGTCCGACATCCCACCCGACTCCGTGTAGAGACGTCCCTCGGAGACCGCGGTCGCGGTGTCGAGTACGTCGGTGACGGGGGGAGAGAGTGAGTCTCGGTCGAACCGTGCGTCGACGAGCGTCGTGTCGACGTAGTCGACGAGTCCAGCGGGGTCGTCGGCGACCTGTTCGGCGGCAAACGAGAACTGTCGAACCGTGGCCGTCCCTCGCTCGGCGCGGGCGCGGAAGTAGTTGCCCTCGCTCTCGAAGACATCGAACGGTGGCTCCGGGACGAGCGCACTCGCCTCGGGCTCCATCCCGCGGTGGTAGGTGACACCCCGGTACGGAAACGTCGTGTCGTCGGCGTCCAACGGCGGGGACCGCGAGGCGGCGGTGTTGTCCGCGGCCGCCGCCAGAATCTGTCGGTCCCGTTCCGACAGCGACGACGGCGGCGACGACACCGCCTGGGCGTCGGCGGCCGGCGTCGACTCCGTGTAGTCAAGATAGAACGCCCAGCGTTGCTCGGTCGTCTCCGTCCGTCCTGTCGGAACAACCTGATAGACGCCGTCTTCACGCTCCGCGAACCGTGGGTACGGGCGTGTCTCCGTTCCAAACTCCACACGGAAACTGAACTGGAGTTCGGGAGCCGTCACCGACCCGGTCTCGAACAGTTCTGTGATCAACTGTTGTTTGTACGACTCTGGGTAGTCGATCTGGTGGAGCGCACTCACGTCGGTCAGTGCTGCCGCAGTGTACCGTCGCGCGACGGCCGGGAGACTGTCGGCAACCGGGTTCGTTTGGAGCTTGTACGTCGGACCACCCCCGTCGGTCCCTCCGCAGCCGGCTGCCACGACACTCCCACCGACTGCCACCGTACGAAGTAACCCTCGTCGCGTCTGTCGACGTGTCACAGCCGAACGTAGAAGTGGGACGGGGTAAGTAACTTCTCTTCTTATTGTTTGAGGTATCCTGAATCGTTGATATCCGTTCACCAGAGCAGCTAAGAGCGATAGCTCTCCATGTGTCTTATGTAATACTTAGAAATATTACTTATTCTGATAAAATATTTCTTTTATTTCGAAAGAGTTATTTGATGTCGAGAGAGCTAACCGAGTGTGTTCGAAGACACAAGCAAGGTCAGTCGACGGAGTGCACTCAAGCAGATCTCTGCGGTCGGGATCGGAGTCGGCGTGTTCGGCACTGGCACTGCTACGGCAGACGATGGTGAGAAGCAGACAGACTACAGCGGCTTCACAGTCCCGTATCCAGACAAGACAGTAACTGTGTTCGGGGAGTCGATGCGGAGAGTCACCAACCATCCGGAGTTGTTGACGGCCCCGGAAGAGACACTCGTGGCACGGCTAGAGGCATCGGACGTGACCGGGCGGCGGTTCACAGAGGCGAAACGGTACGTCACGGAACTCCAGAAGCAGTATCCAACGAGACGGGTCCCGAAAGACGGCGACACGGTGATCCAGCTCGCACCAGAGGCGGTGTCAGATCAGATCTACCCCGAGAGAGGGAACGAAGCCGAGAGCCGTCGGTTCAAGGACGCAGTCATGGCGTTCAGTGGGACGGAGCCACAGCCGGTGTCGGAGTATCAGAACACCGACATCGGAACACAGTGGACGCAGGATCACCACAAAGAGATCACGAAGGGACTGCTACGCAAGGAAAACGAGTACAATTGGGAAGTCCACTACAGCTCGGACGACCCCGACAACTTCGGAGACCAGGCAAAAGACGAGGTGGGTGATCTGTGTGACCAGCTCGACTTCGGGTACTTCTCCGGCGTCGAAGATGTCGCGTGTGACGCGATCAAGAGCGCACTCGACGTGTTCGCGTCCAACTACACGCAGTATCACGACACCGATCCGTACATCTCTCTTGGACCGTTCGGGACTGTCGGAGCCAGCGAGCTTGGATTGGCACCGGAAGCTGGGGCTGCGTTCTATGCCGACGCAGATCTGAACAACGACGACGAGAAGCTCGGATGGTCGCTCCACTACGTTCAGGACGTAGGACAGCCGCTGCACGCCGGTATGGGAATGGAACAAGCTGGATTGGACTTCTACGGGTGGGACTTCAGCCTGAGCCCGAAGAACTGGCTCCACCGAGAGTTCGAACAGCTCGTCAGTAATAACTGGGAGAGTGACCCCGAGTTCATGGGTAACTCGGACCCGCTCAAAGACGTGATGCTGAACAACGGCAAGGCGAGCTACGTCTGGGTGAAAGGCGCAATCGAAGACTTAGCCGGCACGTCTGGGACCTACGCGAACGACATCTACTACGAGATCGTGAACGACAGCAGCACCGGCTCGGAAGTCAATTGGAGTAACTGGGACAGCAACACGAAAGAAAACGTCTACAAGGACCTGGCCAACTGCTACTCCCAGATGGGGTACATCGCGCGTGGAATGATCGACGGTTACTTCTGAACCGGTCAAGCAGGCCGTCTTTTTATACTGTGTCTTTCTGTATCGTAGCTTTCCCGTTGTAACGGCAGCTAAGATGAAAAGATTGTAATCGCTGTTCTCTACACACCCACAGTATGCGAAGACACGACACATTCGAGCAGTTCGGAACGACAACGGCTGTGGTGGCTGCGGTGCAGGGGTCGCGTCGACAGACACGGCCGTACCGTCGAGTGGGAGTTCGTGGACGGGCGTGTCGAGCAGTTCACGCTGGCGGAGTTCGACGATCGTCCGAAGACGCCAGTCGTCACCGACAAACGCGAGACCAGCGACGGCGAGCGTGGGATCGTCACGATGCGTGTTGAGGCGTTCAAGATCACCGACGCCGACCCCGAAAGCGGCGCGTGCGACGGGGGTTCTGCCGATCCCGAAGCGGTGACCAGCGAGGGCGACGTGTTGATGTGTTCCTTCGAGCGGACGGTGTTGTCGCTGAAGCGAGACGCGGAGTCGTGACAGCGGCAAAGCGCGTCGTGACCGTCGCCGGTGACGCGGCCGACTCGCTCGCGGCGACGCTGCCGGCGGCGACGACGCTCGCTCGGGTCGGTCTCGCGGTGATGCTCGTCGCCGCCGGCGGCCACAAACTGCTCCAGCCGGGCAACTGGACGGTGTACGTCACCGACTGGCTCGCGCCGTTGCTCGTCGTCTCGCCGCGCGTCTTCATGCTCGTGAACGGCTGGCTGGAGTTGGGGTTCGCGGCGTTGTTGCTCGCGGACCGCTACACCGCGCTGGCGGCGACGGTCGCGTGGGTGTCGCTATCGGCGACAATCGCGTATTTGAGTGTCGTCTGGCTCACCACTGGCGCGTTCGGCGACGTGATCGCGCGTGATCTGGGACTGCTGGCGTTGGCGTTGGTGGTGTTTCGGGACGCACGAACGCCGGCCAACGCGGACCAGTGAGCTACAGGATCGTCCCGTGTTTCTTCTCCGGCACAGACTTCTCGATGTCGGCGTAGAAGTCGAACCGCGCGACCAACTCCTCGCGCAGCTCGGAGGGCGGGACGATCTCGTCGATCACAACCTCGCTGGCCATCCGGTGGACGTCGATGTCGCGGCGGTACTCCTCCCGCAGTTCCTGTTCGCGTTCCGCACGCGCGTCTTCGTCGTCGATGTCCGCGAGCTGGTTGGCGTACACCGCGTTGATCGCCGCCTCCGGCCCCATGATCGCGATCTCGCCGGAGGGCAAGCCGAGCACGGACTCCGGCTCGTAGGCGGGGCCGCCCATCGCGTAGATCCCCGCGCCGTACGCCTTCCGAACGACGACCGTCTGCTGGGGGACCGTCGCCGCGGAGGTGGCGTAGATGAACTTCTTCCCCTTCTCCAAGATGGCGTCTTTCTCCACCGACGAGCCGGCCATGAACCCGGGCGTGTCACACAGATACAACAGGGGAATCTCGTAGGCGTCACACGTCCAGATGAACTCCGCGGCCTTCTCGGCGGCGTCCGGGAAGATCGCTCCCGACCGCTGTGCGGGCTGGTTGGCGACGACCCCGACCGGCCGGCCGTCGATCCGGGCGAACGCGGTGACGATCTCCTTGCCGTACTCCGATTTGAGTTCGAACACGCTGTCGGCGTCCGCGACACGTTCGAGCAGATCTGTCACGTCGTACGCGCGGTTCGGGTCCTCGGGGACCACCGAGTCCGTCCCCCGCGGATCGAGCGCCGGCGGGGTCGGCTCCGACCGCGACGGGTCCTCGCCGGCCATGTCCGGCAGATACGTGATCAGCTCCGCGACCAACTGGCGGGCGTGGGCCTCGTCGTCGGCGACGAGATCGGCGCTGCCGGAGTACTGCGCGTGGACCGCCGGCCCACCCAACTCGTCCATCTCGATCTCCTCGCCGGTGACCATCTTCACCATCCGCGGGGAGGCAATCGCCATCGCGGACATCCCCTCGACCATGATCGTGAAGTCCGCGAACACCGGGGTGTATGCGGCGCCAGCGATACAGGGCCCGTACAACACACAGATCTGGGGCACCCGCCCGGACAGCATCGAGTGGTTGTAGTAGTACTTCCCGATCCCCTCGCGGTTGGCGAAGAAGCCGGTCTGTTGGTCGATCCGGCCGCCCGAGGAGTCCATCAGATACACCACGGGTTTGCCGTTCTTCAGCGCGCGTTGTTGCATCCGGAGGAACTTCTCGACCCCTTTCGCGGCCATCGACCCCGCCTTGACGGTGAAGTCGTTGGCCATCACATGGAGGTCGCGGCCCTCGAACTCCGCGGCGCCGGTGATCAACCCGTCTGCGGGGATTGGGTCCGTCTCCCCGTCCGTCGCCGGCGAGTCCGGGTGCCACTCGTCGAAGTTGGCGAACCGGCCGTCCTCGAAGGTGAGGGCGTCGCCGGGGTCGGTGTTCTCGTCGCCGAACCAGAGGTTGAGTCGGTCCCGGACGAACAGCTTCCCCTGGTCGGGGAGTCGGTCCTTGTACTTCTGTGGCCCGCCCGAGAGGATGTCGGCGATCTCCCCGCGGAGCGTCTCCTCGCGGCCGCCCGGTCGTTGCCCGTCGTCGATCGGGTAGTCCGGTTCCGGCGGCGTCGCCCGCGCGGCCGGCTCTCCGTCGCCGACCACGACCGCCACCTCGACCGCGAGGTGTTCGGCCAACGCCGACGCGATCGCGGACGCCTCTTCGTCGGTGGCTCCCGCTCCGACGTGGACTCTCATACGCAGGGGGTGGCGAGTATTGCGGAAAACGGTTACTATGCCCCGCGACGCACCGCCGGCGCCGCCACCGGACTGGCCGTTCGAGCGTCGGCTTGCCGACCACCGGGGCTGGTCGTCGCCGTCTCGGTCGTTCCGCCGTCGTCACCACTGATCGGGGACCCGGTCGCCTGCCCGAACCACAACGGACCCCCAACCGGTGGTGTCCCAGCGGCTCCCCACTGAGAACGGGGCCTGGTCGAACGTGTGCGAGACGGCGCCGTCGGGGTCGACCGTTCGCGAGAGGGTGACGCTGTCGTGCCCCCAGTAGGCAACGCTCTGTGGCTCCAGTCCGACGACACCGAGGTGTGGCCCCGAGACGCGTCGGGTGACGACCAACCGACCGCTGTCGGCTCGCCCGTCGTCGCGGATGACGACCCGGTTGCGACCCAACAGCCGTCCGTCGTCGTCACGGACTGTCACCGTCCGGGAGCGTTGTCCGAGGTTGCGTTCGTGAGCCACCGCGAGTTCGGCGGCGTCCGTATCGCCGGCCAACGCGTCCGGGAGCGTGACCGACACGGGTGGTGTGGCGGTCGGTGTCGGCTCCGGTGTCGCCGTCGGGGACGGCGTCGGCGTGGGTGTGCCGTCGAGCGCGGGATTGACCGTGTTCTGTGTGTCGTCGTCTGCAGCACCACAGCCGGCCAGCAAGACGACGATCACGACCGCGGCAACGACCCTGACACGTGTCACAGCCAGTCGTGGGACGGGCGCGATAAAGCCGTTTCCCGGCGTCGTCGTGCGGCCGCCGAAACCAAGGCTTTTGTAGGCTGTACGGCGAACGTCGGGGTAACACAAGCCGATGGTCCGCAAGAAGACGCTCAGCCCGAGCGGGGCCAAAGACGAGGACGGGGAGTACCACAACGTCCACGTGAACCTCCACGAGGACGAACTCGCCGTCGCAGGGATGGACATCGGAGACGAGGTGTTCGTCCGCGTACGCGACGGAAAGATAATCATCCAACAGGCGGACCCAGACGACGTGGAACACGACTTCTGAGCAGTGATCGCCACTCTCTACGACCGGCTGAAACCGGGGTTGTTCGCGCTCCCGCCGGAGACGGCACACGGCCTCACCCACCGACTGATGCGTGCCGTCCAGGACACCCCGGTCCAGTCGGCGCTGGCGAGCGGGCTGTCGGTGCGTGACCCGCGGCTGTCGACGGAGCTGTGGGGGATGGCGTTCCCGACACCGGTGGGGGTCGCCGCCGGGTTCGACAAGAACGCCCACGTCCCGCGGTTCCTGGCCGCGCTCGGCTTCGGCCACGTCGAGGTGGGCGGTGTCACCGCCGAGCGCCAGTCGGGCAACCGCCGGCCGCGGCTGTTCCGGCTCCCGGAGTCTGAGGCGTTGATCAACCGGATGGGGTTCAACAACGCTGGCGCCGACGCCGTCGGCGAGCGACTCGCCGCGGAGCCGTCCCCGTCGGTGCCGTTGGGTGTGAACGTCGGGAAGTCGAAGACGACGCCGTTGTCGGAGGCGGCCGAGGACTACCGTTACACCTACGACCGGGTCGGTGCCCACGCCGACTACACGGTCGTCAACGTCTCCAGCCCGAACACGCCCGGACTGCGGTCACTCCAAAATCGGGCGAAGTTGGAGTCGATCCTGGGCACCCTCCGGGACGCCGGGGCGGACCCGCTGCTGGTGAAGCTGTCGCCGGATCTGTCACAGGACGCCACCAGGGAGGCGTTGGCCGTCGTTGACGAGTTGGGGCTCGACGGGGTGGTCGTCACCAACACGACGACCGAGCGGTCCGACGGGGTGACCGACCCCCGGCGCGCGGAGCGTGGCGGGCTGTCGGGTGCGCCCGTCGAGGAGCGCGCGACGGATCTCGTCGAGTTCGTCGCCCGACAGGTCGACGTGCCGGTGATCGGCGTCGGCGGCGTCAGTGACGCACGGGGCGCGTACGCCAAGATCCGTGCGGGTGCAAGCGTCGTCCAACTGTACACTGCGCTCGTGTTCGAGGGGCCGACCGTCGCCCGCGACATCAACCGCGGACTGCTGGAACTGCTCGACCGTGACGGGTTCGACTCCGTCGACGACGCGGTCGGTGTCGACCTGTAGCGGGCCGACGACCCACCACGGCACGGTGTCGTGGTCGTCGGCTACTCGACGATGTCAATCGTGTCGTCCCCGTTCGGCACGACACAGAGGAACAGCCCCGGCTCCTCGCTGGTGTTCTCGTACCGGTGGACCGTTCCGGCCGGGATGAGCAGTGTGTCACCCGCTTCGACCGTGTGTTCCTCACCGTCGATCCCGACGGTGTACTCGCCCGCGAGAACGTACTGTTCGTGTTCGACCGCGTTCGTGTGTCGCGGGACGCTCGCGCCCGGGTCGAGTCGGAACCGTCTGATCGCGAAGTGTGGCGCGCCGTCGGACTCGTCGAGAAGGACAGCCTTCGAGAGCCCCTCGGCGGCGTCGACCGGCTGCTCGGGCACCGCGTCCGCGTCACGCACGACTGGCTCTGTCACGGCCGACCGTTCGCCTGCCCGGCGTATCAACCCGACGGGAGCCGAGTTTATCAGCCGTCGCCACAGAGTGTCAGGTATGCGTGGGATCAGGGTCGGCCGCGTCGCGGGGATTCCGATCCAGCTCAACTGGACGTTTCTGGTTATTCTGCCGGTGTTCGCCTGGCTGATCAGTCGGCAGGTCGAGCGGCTGGTCGACCCGTTGAACGGGGTGCTCGGCTTGGGAATCGCGCCCGGCGCGCTCGGCGGTGGGGTGGTGCCGTTGGTGTTGGGGAGCGCCGCCGCGGTCGGGTTGTTCCTCTCGGTGTTGTGTCACGAGTTCGGCCACTCGTTGGTCGCGATGCGGTACGGCTACGGGATCGAGTCGATCACGCTGTGGTTGTTCGGCGGGGTCGCCCAGTTCGAGGAGAACCCCGACGAGTGGCGCGCGGAGCTGGTGATCGCGATCATGGGGCCGGCGGTCAGTGTCGGGCTCGGTGTCGGCTTCGGCGCCGTCGCGCTCGCGGTGTCGCTCCCGCCGACCGTCGCGTTCGTCGTCGGCTACCTCGCGTTGATGAACGTCGTCTTGGCCGTCTTCAACATGCTCCCGGGGTTCCCGATGGACGGCGGCCGGGTGTTGCGGGCGTTGCTCGCCAGCCGCTACCCCTACCCGACGGCGACGAAGCTGGCCGCGAACGTGGGGAAGCTGTTCGCGTTCCTGATGGGGTTCGTCGGGATTCTCTCACAGGACTGGCTCCTCGTCGGGTTGGCGTTGTTCGTCTACGTCGCCGCCTCCGGCGAGGCCAAACAGACCGCGATCAGGGCCGCCCTGGAGGGGGTAACCGTCGACGACGTGATGACATCCGGTCCGGCGGTCCAGACCGTCTCGCCGACGACGACCGTCGCCGGGTTGTTGGACCGGATGGCGCGTGAACGACACACCGGCTACCCGGTCGTCGACGGCGGCCAGATCGTCGGGATGGTCACCGCGGAGGACGCACAGGACGTTCGTGAGGTGGAACGTGACGCCTACCGCGTCGGCGACGTGATGGCGACGGAGGTGGTCAGCATCGCCCCCGAGACGGACGCGATGGCGGCACTGGAGGTGATGCAGGACCGCGGTGTCGATGGGCTCGTCGTCGTCAGCGACGGCGGCCTCGTCGGGCTCGTCTCCCGGACGGACCTGATGGACGCCTTCGAGATCATCCGACGCGGTGGTCGGTCCGACGGCGTGTTCGACCGTGGCGGGCCGTCACAGCGGCTCTGAGCCGACATGACGGTGTGGTCACCCGTCCGGCCCCGCCCGTCCCAACCCCGGCCCCATGTCGGTCAGATACTCACTCGCGAATCTGATCTGTCTCTCCGAGAGCCCGTACAACCCACCGACGAGCGTGTCGATCTCGTCGACGAGCGGGCGGAGCTGTCCGGTGTCGAACGTGCCGTGTCCCCGTCCAGTCTCGGTGTAGGTGTCGACCATCCCGTTCCACAGCCGATCCGACAGCGTGTGCACGTGGTCTTCGAGCCACCGGACCCGCCCCGGGTCTGGCCACGGGAACGCCGACAGCTGGGTCCAGTTGTGGTGGTGTTGGTTGCCGTAGGCGGACCAGTAGACGAAGTACGGCGACGACTGTAAGACGAGAAACGCCGTCCGCCGGTCCAGCTCCGAGGTGAAGTAGATCGGTGTCACCTCGCGGGCGTCGTACAACGCTTCCAACATCGGGTTGATCCAGTACCGCACCCCCTCGCGGCGCCACACCGGGTGGTCGGTCTCGGTGTCGCGGCTGTACCGGTCTCGAAACACCACCTCCGACTGCGCGCGCAGTTGTTCGAGCAGTCCACGGACCGTGTCCGTCCCAACCTTCGGGAGGATCGGGCCGCCGTCGCCGTCGCCGCCGATCCGGTCGCGCAACACCAACCCCGCCGTCGGCGCGTACGACAGCGTCTCGAACCGTTGGCTCCGGGTGTCTTCGGTGAACAACCGGAACCGGCTCGTCCGAATACCGGTGTCGCTCTCGCTGTCCGCCCGCCTGCTACGGCTGTCGCCGTCCGTCTCCCGGCTGCCGCGAGTGTCGTCGCCGTCCCCGCTGGCACCCGTCAGGAGCGCCACCCGCACGTCGGCGTCGTCGAACAGCTTCGCCGGGCGGGAGCCAAAACACGCCACGTCCGCCGGCGCCAGCCGGTCGCGAAGCAGGTCCTGAAACGACTCCAACGACGACTGGTAGAACAACCGCAGGGTCGTCACGTTCCCCAGATAGCCGTCCGGCGCCAACAACGACAACTGGCGTTCCAGAAACTGGGCCGACACCTCACGGATCGACCCGGTGCGGTACGGCGCCGTGAACAACCGTTCGGCACCGAGCACGTCCCCGTACGGCGGGTTTCCAAACACCACGTCGGCGGAGACGGAGGGGTTGGTGGCGTCACCGTCCCACAGCTCCGGGAACTGTACCACCCAGTGGAAGGGGTCGGCGTCGATCCGCGAGAGATCGTGTGGCGTCGGCTGTCGGTCCAACTCCAGAGTGAACCCCTCGACCACCAACGACCGGAGCTGGTCGAGCAACGCCCGACACCGCTCCGCTCGGCCGGTGGTGCCGTCCGTCCGTGAGAGCACGTCGTCCACATCGAGCCGCGCGCTCCGGTTCGTCTCGCGCCACGACTGCCACTCGAAGCCGACGGCCGCGAGCCGTTCTTTCGCCGCCGGGTCGAGCGGCACCGCATCACCGTCGACCACTCGGCGGGCGCGAACGGACTGCAGGGTGGGGTAGATCGCAGACGGCTCGACACCCTCGAAGATGTTGTCGAACGTCGCCGGCTCCGCCACGGCCGTCTCGACGGTGTGTGAGAGTGTGTCGAGATACTCGTCGTCGCTGCGCTCCCGTGCCGCCGCCGTCAGCGCCTGCACCCGGTCAGGGTTCGCGATCTTCTCGTCTTTGTACCGTTTTCGGGCGTCGAGGATTTTGTTGAGCCGGCCGTCGGCCACGCTCACAGTGAGCTGTGTCGGGTCGTCGGAGATCACCGGGAAGCCGACCAACGCGTTCCCCTGGAGAATGTTCACGTCGACGTTCGGGAGGCGGCCGAACGAACCCTGGTAGCCGTCCTCGATCATCTTCAGCCAGACGCGGAGGCGGGCGATCTCGACGGCCACCGGGTCGATGTCGACCCCGTACAGCACGTCCAACGCCAGCCGTTTCTTCGCCTCGTACTGTCGCTCCCGCGCCGGCTGGTCACCCCCTTCGAGCCCGCGCAACAACGACAGTTGGACACGGTGGAGTTCCTCCATCGCGGTCGTGAGGAAGTGGCCGGAGCCACACGCCGGGTCCAACACGGAGAGATCGGTGATCGCCTCCAACGACGCCGACAGAGCGGCCTGTGACTCCCCGAACGCGCCCGGTCCCTCCTCCACCCGGCGCAACACCGTCGACAGCTCCGCGTCGGCGACCCGTTCGCGGACGGTCTCGGCTGCCGTCTCGTCTGCCGGGTGGGCGGCGAACGTCTCGGCGAGCAGGTCCTGAACCTTCGCGTCGATCGTCCGTTCGGCGACGTGGCGGGTCACGTCCGCCGGGGTGTAGTAGGCTCCGACCGCCGCCTGTCTCCCCGCCTCCCCGCCAACGTGGTTGATCGTCTTCTCGAACACGCTCCCCAACATTGCCGGGTCGAACCCGTCGTCGGAGTCGACAGGGACGACCAACTCCCGGACGACCGTCCGCAACGGGTCGTCGGGCACCCAACACGTCTCGAACGGGCCGGAGGGCTGCCGGAACAGCTCGGCACCGAGATACGGCACCCCGGCGAACCGGTCTGGAATCTCACCCACCCGTTGTTGTTTCGGCGTGTTCAACAGATCGAACAACGGGCGGAGGTGCATCCTGTGGAACGTCCCCGTCGCGTCCGCGCCGTCGCGCTCGTAGCTGTCGAGACAGTCGGCGAGCAACCCTGGCTCCAACACGTCGCGGGTCTCCAACAGCCGGACGAACAGGAGCCGGTTGACCAACGAGACGACGAACAGGTCCCGGTCGCTGTCCGTCGCGTCCGGCGGGGTCGGCACCGCCGCGCGGAGACTGGTGTCGGCGCCGTCACCGAACAACAACGCGACGTACCGGTCGTAGAAGTCGTCGACCGCCCGTTGTCGGTCGTCCCGGAGTTCACGGGGCACCTCCCGGGTGAGGCGTCGCTCCAGGCTGTCGGGCGTGAACGCCGCCGCGAACCGTCTGATCGGCTCCGTGTCGGCCGTCGGCGGCCGTTGGACGTGCCCCCGTTCGTCTGCCACCGCCCACAACGCCGGTCGGAGGTCGACCCGGACGGCCTCGTGGAACTGGAGAAAGTCCCCGCCGTGTTTCGCGTGGTGAACGGTCCACTCAAGACCGTCGGTGGCGACCCCGTAGTCCGGCCACGCCTTGCTCGTGAGGTAGTCGTCGAGCAACTGCGTCTCAGCGGCCGCCAGCTCGCCCGGTCGTTTCACCTCGCCGATGGCCGGGAACGACTCGTCGAGTCGGAAGTCCGGCGTCTCCCGTCTGAGCTCACCACACACCTCCCGGTGGTCAGAGGGCCGTCCCGGCGCCTTCTCCAGTCCGACCGCCGCGAGCAACGGCTCTACGAGCGCGTCCTCCGTCCACGACTCCGGTCTCGCGCCCACGTCTTCGGTCGTCAGTGTCGCCCCGTCGAGAATCCGTTCGAATCGGTCGGCCTCGACTGTGGCCGCCAGCTCGTCGACGAACGCCTCCAGCGTCGACCGCACGCTCGCCGCGACCCCGTTCTCGCTGGTGTCGCCTTCGTCTTTGTTGTCTGTATCGACACGCCGCACGACGTTGTCGCGTCGCTCCAGACGTATGACTCTTACTTAATTTTGGTAATATAGCTATCGGCGAACAGGAGTGGCTCCGGTGTCGTCACTCCGCGGAGTGAGTTTCGAGAGGTCCGGGTACGAGAATTGAACCCGTGTCTCAGCCCCCACAAGGCTGAAGGATACCACTACCCCAACCCGGACACAGTCTCACGTACTGCGTTCCCGAACAAGTACGTTACGACTCCCGACGGCGTCGTGACCGGTTCACACGCGGTCGGTGTGTGGACACCGTCGCGTTCATGTGCCGGAGCCACCAACAGTACGTGTGGCGATCACGGACAAGATCTACCTGAAGAACCACCGCCAGATCGCCTCACAGCTCGACACGAGCGTCCCGAAGGGGGCGTTCAAGGGGGCGACGCTGGATCTGGTGTTCACCGGCGACGGGCTCGCGGAACTCGACGACTCCACGCAGGACCGACTGTTGGAGTTCGCCGAGGACTTCCTCGACTGTGACTGCGAGGAGAACCCCTACTGTGGCCACCCGGAACGGAAGTTCGCGGTCTACCTGTTGGAACTGCGCGCACAGGGGTTCGGCCCGGACGCCATCGTCGACGTGATGGGTGACGACTACATGTTGTACGCCTACTCGGGGGACGTGCTCTCGTTTCTCGACTCGGCGGTGCGGACGTTGGAGGCCGTCGAGTCGCTCGCCGAGGTCGACGGAGACCGCGAGACCGCCCGGCTCGCCCGCGAGACCCGGCGGGAGCTGACGGGTTAACCCAGCCGGTACGGCTCGTCGGTGTCGATCTCGAACCCCTCGCCGTCCCCTTCGCCGTTCGTATCGTTGGCCACGCCGTCCAGCTCCTCCAGATACACTACGTCGTCGTCCTCGTCGAGTTTGTCCTGGAGGTGGGTGACGTACCGGCGGTACTCCTCTAACTGCTCGCGGAGGTGGTCAGACTCCAGTTCCAACCGTTCGTGTTCCCGGACGAACTGTTTCGGGACCGTCACTGTCGGGGGGAACGATGACCCCCCGTCGTCTACTGCTGGCTCGCCACCGGTCGCGGCTCCCCCGCCAGCCGCCGGGTCGTCCCCCCGCTCGGGAACAACGTCGATCTGGCCGTCGTGTTCGACGAGCGCGTCGACGTAGTCCCGAAACAACGCGGACAACGATAGATCCCGCTCGTCTGCAATCTCGCTGAGCGCCTCGAACGACTCCTGGCTCACGCGAAACGAGATCGTCTTGTCCTTCTTTCCCATACGACAACTGTGGCCGCTCGCCACTTGAAGATTCGTCAGACGACGCGGTTACTCTGTCCTGTCGAGACGACGGCTGGGCGGGGCCGACCGGCTACGCCGGCGGCTCCGTCTCCTGTCCGCCGAGTTCGTCGCCCTGCTCTAACGACTCCAAGGCGGCAACGACCGCCTCGCGGTACTGGTCGATCTCCAGGTCGTACCGTTCGCGGGCCATCCGGCCGTACTCGTTGGCCTCGTCGTCGTACGCCTCGATCCGGTCGAGCGTCCGCTCTGCCGTCTCTGCGACCCACCGGTCCCGGGCGCCGGCGGACACCTCCGAGATCGACTCCGGCCGGACGGAGACGTTCACCGTCCCGTCGTCCGTCTCGTAGGTCCGGGGTTTGCCGACGACCGCGACGTAGGCGGGCGAGGACAGATCACGCAGCGCCGCGGCCGCCTCGGGCTGGTACTGGCCCGCGTACGCGAAGAACGTCCCCGTCGGGTCGACGATCCGACCCCGCCAGTACTCGCTGTCTTCGCCGACATCCTCCGTCTCGGTGAGCGTGCCGACGAGGAACACTCGGTTTGCACGCTCTCCCGTCGGGAGTAGGTAGTACAGCGGCGCCCGTTCGTCGTCGGACTCTTTGAACGTGTGACTGCCGTCGTTGTACTCGGCCGCGAACACGCGGCGTGCGACCTCTCGTGATGGAACACCACTCATCTCAGATCGACCTCGCGCGGATCAGCGTCTCCTCGGCGCTCGCGGCGCCGTCCAGTTCTTCGAACTCGTCGACGAGCACGTACCGCCGGAACTCCGGGCCGTACACCCGGTAGTACCGACCGGTGACACGCGCCGCGATCTCCTCTTCGACAACGGTCGTGTCGAGTGCGTCCTGGGCCATCTGTTTGGCCTCCGCGAGGTCGATTCCCGTCAGCGACGCCGTCGCCGCCTCATCGAAGATCACCTCCTGGACGCGGTCGCCGTCGTCGAGCACCGCCTTCAACCGGAGGTCAAACGAGCCGTCGACCTGGCCGTGTTCTGAACACCGGCCGTTCTGGAGCACCCGCGTACACTCCTCGTCGGGACACCGCTTGATCAACCCCGACCCGGACTGGAGGTCGACGAGCGCCCCCTCGACTGCGACGCCGTCGTCGCCGACCTCCACCTCCCGGTCGAGTTCCTCGATAGTGGTCGTCCGGTTGAGTTTCACCGAGTAGTCACCCTCGTACTCATCGGTGACGACGTTGCCGAGCGCGTAGCTGGCCCCCTCCGCCAGCTCCGGGAGTTCGCTCGTGTCGAAGGCGACGAACTTGATCGTCCCCGACTCGTCACCCAACAGGCCGACCTGCGAGATGGAGTCGTGACCCGGCTCCCACAGGTCCGCCACCTGCACCTCCAGGTCGACCCACTGTTCGTCCGTGTCGATCTCGCCGACGACTGTCGACTCGCTGCCGCCCGGCGCGAGCTCGTCCCGGTCCATCCCCGCGTCGTCGAGGTAGGAACTGGTGACGCTCCGGCGCGCCTCCTCTAACGGGACGCTGTAGTCGTCGACCAATGTCCGGAGTTCGGACTCGATTTCGTCGACGCTCACGTCGAGGTGGTCTGAAAACTGCGCACTGATCTCTTCCGCGTGGGTTCGCACGTCTGACATGGTTCTCCTGCCTCCGGTACTGTTTCTGGTGGGAGGCACACGGAGATTGGTGCGGGATCGTATTTAAGCCTCGGGTGCCGCGCGGTGGAAGTGAAACGCCGCCACGACAGACGGCTCCCGTGTTCGACGATTGGGGGGCAGTGGACCAATAGTTATACAGAGAATACATGTTTCAGTCTTTTGAATACCAGTAACTGTTTTACTGTAGCCGATCTAAACGTCGTGTATGACGAGTGTCGGGACCGGCGCCGGGACGGCGAGTGACGCCGGGACGGCCGCCGAGGCGGCAGTCGAGACGGCGACGGCAGGCGTAGACGGACAGCCACAGTTGGCGGTCGTGTTCGTGGCACCACGGTACGACTACCAGACGGTCGTCGAAACGGTTCGGGCGGAGACCGACCGGGCCCCACTCGTCGGTTGTTCGACGGCCGGGGAGTTCACCGAGGCCGGGCCGACGGACGCCTCGGTCACGGTGACGTTGGTCGCGGGCGAGGGGTTCGCGGCACACGTCGGACTCGGCGAGGAACTCTCGGCGGACCCGGAGGCGGCGGTGGGCGCCGCCGCCGACTCGCTCCCGCCGGTCGTGGACGACGACCGCCACCGCGTCGGCATCAACTTCCACGACGGGTTGCTCGGTCGCGGCGAGGAGGTTGCGATGTTGGGGTACCAGCAACGCCCCGTCCCGTACGTCGGCGGGTCGGCTGCCGACAACTTCGCAATGTCGGAGACGGTGGTGTTCGCGAACGACGAGGTCGCGACGGACGCGGTCGCGCTCGCGTTGTTGTCGTCCGACCGCCCCTTCGGGCGCGCGGTCGACCACGGCCACGAGCCGTTCGGTGACTCACTCACCGTCACCGACGCGGACGGCTCCGTGGTCGAGACGCTGAACAACCGGCCGGCGTTCGATGTCTGGCGCGAGACGGTCCGGCCGCGGGCCACCGAGACGGGCGTCGACATCGACACGCTCTCGCCGGACGACGACGCGTTCGAGGAACTACTGACCCGCTTCGAGTTCGGGATCAAGACCAGCGACGAGGAGTACAAGATCCGGTGGCCGGGGCTCACACAGACGACGGATGGGCCGCTCCGGTTCGCGACACAGATTCCCGAGGGGACGGAGCTGTTCGTCGTCGATTCTGACGCAGAGGCACAGCTCGCGACGGCGCGACGCGTGACGGAGACCGCGACCACGACGACACCAACCACCCCCGCGGGTGCGGTCGCGTTCGACTGTGTCTGTCAGGGGCTCGTTCTCGGCGAGGAGTTCGGGACGGCAGTCGATGCGATGGCCGAGGCGTTGTCTGCGCCCGTCGCGGGTGTCCAGACGTACGGTGAGGTCGCCGTCGCCCCCGACGACATGCGAGCGTACCACAACACGACCACCTCGTTGCTCGTCTTCCCGGAGTGAGTCGGCGACCGGCGCACAGAGAGACACCAGCGCAGAGAGACACCGACGATGGAGATCGAACGACACACACTGATCGAGACGTTCGGCGACAGTATCGGCAGACAGAAAGCAGAACGGATGGTGACGGCCGCGGCCGAGCGAACGGGGCTGTCCGGCCAGCGCACGCTCTCGCGAGACGAGGCAATAGAGCTGGCGGACTGTCTCGCGGAGCTCGACGAGGCGGGGACGGTGGCCCGGGTGTCGGCAAGCACGGTGAAGACGCAGATCACCACTGGGGACATCCAGGCGTGACCGGCGACGGAGCTAAACTGTCGGCGACCCGAGAAGGCGTGTGACTCTGGGAGACCGTCTCCGGCGTGTCATCCGTCAGCAGGCTCGCCGTGCCGGCCGGGAGTACGCCGAGAGCAAACGCGCGTACCGCGAGGCTCGCGAGGCTGCCGAACGGGTCGACCCCCGGGAGTTCGATCTCCCATCGGACCCGGACGGCAACGCCCGCATCGTCTGCCGCCGACACACGGAACGCCGGGCCGTCCCCGTCGACGCCCGCGGCCGCCCGGCCTGTTTCGAGGCCGGTATCGACGACTGTGAGGGGTGTGCCGAGGACATCCGGGACGGCCGGGTCCAAACCTACTAGACGACCTTTTTTCTCCTTGAGTGCGCGCGGAGCGCGCACCCAAGGAAAGAACCTCGATCGAAAAGCGCGAGCGCGCCGCCCTGCGGCGCGCTCGCTGTCGCAGTGCTGAACCGCCTCTGCACCGCTCCGCGACCACACCGCGACCACCTCTGCACCGCTCCGCGACCGTACTACGACTGCACGACGGCTATCTCCGCACCGCACAGTTGTTTCTGTTCGTCCACAGAGCGCTGCCGTGAGAAGATGTGGTGTCGTAGTGAGGCGTGTACGGGCAGGACGTTGTTTGCGTGGTGTCGGGAGCAGCGTCGCCTGTGGGCTCTGCGGGTCGTAACGGGGTTAGCTCTCGCGTTCCAACGAGAGCTGTGTCGCCTCGATCATCCGTTCGTCGGCCAGCAGTTCCTCGAGTACGTCCTCGGGAACGGGGTTGTCGAGGTTGTAGACCGTGAGTGCCTCGCCGCCGGAGGTCTCGCGGGCGTTGAACATCCCGGCGATGTTCACGTCCGCCTGCCCGAGGACACTCCCGACGAACCCGATCACGCCCGGCTCGTCGCGGTTCCGGGCGACCAACGCCTGCCCGTACGGCCGGGCGTCGACGCGGTAGCCGTCGATCCTGACGATCCGTGGGTCGTCGTCCGCGAACAACGTTCCGCAGACGGCCATCTCGTCGGTGCCGTCGCCGACTGTCACCGTGACGAGACTCTGGAAGTCGTCTGCCTGTCTGGTCTTGCTCTCCGTCACCTCGACGCCGCGATCCTCGGCAATTCTGGGCGCGTTCACCGCGTTCACCTCGTACTCCAAGGAGCCGAACACCCCGCGGAGCGCGGACGCTGTCACCAGTTCCACGTCGCGTTCCGCGATGTCCCCCTGGTAGTGGATCTCCACGTCGCCGACTCGTTCGTCGAGCAGTTGGACGGCAATCCGGCCGGCGGTGTCCGCCAGCTCGATGTACGGTTCGACCGCCGGGAACGCCGTCTCGTCGATCGACGGCGCGTTCAACGCGTTCACGACCGGCTCACCACGGAACGCCGCCAGTATCTGCTGGGCGGTGTCGACAGCCACGTTCTCCTGGGCGGCGCGTGTGCTCGCCCCCAGGTGTGGGGTGACGACGATCTCCGCGGCGTCGAGCAACGGGGAGTCGGAATCGAGCGGCTCCTCGGCGAACACGTCCACCGCCGCCCCGCGCAGCGAGCCGTCGGCGACCGCCGCCGCGAGTGCGTCCTCGTCGACGATCCCGCCGCGTGCGCAGTTGACTAAGAACCCGTCACCGAGCGTCTCTAGCTCCGCGGCGCCGATCATCCCCTCCGTCTCCGGCAACAGTGGGGTGTGGACCGTCGCCACGTCCGCACGCGCGAGACAGTCGTCTAGATCCTCGACGAGTTCCGCGCCGAACTGGGCCGCCCGTTCCTGGTTGATGTACGGGTCGTGGACGACCAGTTCCATCCCGAGTGCGTCCAACCGTTTGGCGACCTCCTGGCCGACCCGGCCGAGGCCGACGATCCCCAGCGTCGCGCCGTTCAGCTCCGTCCCGAGATACGCCGATTTGGCCCACTCTCCCTCTCGGAGCCGGGCGTGTGCCTGCGGGATCGACCGCGCCGCCGCGAAGGTCATCGCCACCGTGTGCTCGGCGGCCGCACGGACGTTCCCCTCCGGCGCGTTCGCGACCACCACGCCGTGACGCGTGGCCGCGTCCACGTCGATGTTGTCGACGCCGATCCCTGCCCGGCCGACGATCACCAGCTCCGAGGCCGCTTCGAACACGGACTCGGAGACGTCCGTCCCCGAGCGGACGATCAACGCGTGCACGTCTCTGACGGCGTCGAGTAACTGTTCCCCCTCTAGGTCGTGCCCCGTGGTCACGTCGTGGCCGGCCTCTCGGAGGAGGTCCAGCCCGGCGTCGTCCACGGGGTCCGTGACGAGTACTCTCACGTACTCCGAGAGTCAGTTGCCGTCGGTGTAAGCCTTTCCGCGCCACGAAACACTGCCCCGGCTGTGAACAGCCGAGAGCCACAACGGCTGTCGAGAGAGTGTCACTCGGCTATCCGGATTGACCTCCTCCCACCCCGTCGGGTGGGATTCCCACGGCACGGCACCGCTTGG
>ERZ1034569.9-NODE-9-length-62357-cov-12.419537_pt1 | contig 62357 bp, 37 predicted proteins | sample MGYA00520706_ERZ1034569 | MGnify/ENA primary metagenome ERZ1034569 (study PRJEB33760, sample SAMEA4777722) | hypersaline lake metagenome | biome: hypersaline environment; feature: brines | place: Spain | collected 2014-08 | depth 0 m ...
TCGGGGTTGTGCGCTAGCAGCGGGTCGAGCGAGTCCTCGGGAGACTGGCTGATGGTGTACTCCCGTCGCTGCTCGCGCAGGTCGACACCTTGCACCGTCTCGGCGTCGTCGCCTGCCCGCTCAACAGGGAGGGAGCGGATGTCGCGGAGGTGCGGGCGTGAGCGAACGCCGTAGAGAACGCCACCCCGTCGGATGCGTCGGCAATCTCCTGTATCCGGGGTGTCGTCTCGCGCTCGTAGCCCCCCATCGTGGTGTGGTCCTGACGGACGCTGTCGAGCGTGAGCCAGATGATGTTCGGTCTGTCTGTCATGGTGAATCAGCTATGTGGTCGGGTTCCGGTGTGGTCAGACGTAGCCCAGGTCCTCGAGTTGCTCCCGCACCGCCTCGGATTCGAGCCCTCCGGCGCGGTCGTCTCGTTGCTCGGGTTCGTGGCCGCCCTCGTCGAGCAGGCTCTCTATCGCCGCCCGCACATCGCGCACACCGTCGACCGCGTCGACAACACCGGGGTCGGTCGCGGCGACCATCGCCTCGTCGGTGTGCAGCCCCTCCTGGAGGCCGTGGTCACTGACGAGCACCAACTCGTCCCCCTCCCGCAGATCGTCCCTGAGTTCACCGACGACCTCGTCGAGTTCGCGGTAGGCCCGCTCTTGCAGCGCCGGTCGGTCGTGGCTGACGTGTCCGATAAGGTCGAGCCCGCTCGTGTAGCCGAAGACGAGCTCGTGGCGTCGGCTCCGGAGCGCCCGGCGGACCCGTGCGGTCCGGACCATCGCCATCTCCATGCACTGCTCGTAGAACGTCTCGGGGTCGGCCGACTCGTGACCGCCCGTCGCGTCGGGGTCGCGCTCGAACAGCTCGCCCATCTGCCGGCGCAGCTGGTGTTCCCGGTCCTCGGTGTCCTCGACGACGTAGTTCGGCACCCCGATGGCCCGCCGGTGCTCCCCGTCCAGAAGCGTCGACAGCCCGCGCTCCTCGTAGTAGCTCGCCGGCATCCGGAACGCGTCCTCGTCGGTGTTGTTGAGCAGCCAGGCGCCGAGCCGTGTCTGGACGGCGTCGGGCAACACCGAGTCCGCGACTGTGCTCCCGGTCCGGAGCAGCGGGTTCTCCCAGGCTACCCCGTCGTCGAGTTTCAGGCCGTGCTCCTCGGGGGGCAGACCCGTTATAATCGTCGGCCAGAGCTCGTGTGTGCTCGGCTCGCCCGCGACACTGGTTATTGTCTCGATGGCCGCGTGTGAATCCAGCACCAGGTTCGGGTGGTCCACGGGGTCGACGATATCCGGGTCGAGGGCGTCGATACCGAAGACGACGACTGTCATGCGATACCGTTCTCCGCCGAGGTGTGAATAGATTACGGACCAACGGGGCCGTGACCGGGATGTTCCGGACCGCCGTGACCGTGACTAGCCGCTGTCGGACAGGCGAAACCGGCGAGCGGTCAGTCCCGCTGGCGTTCCGAACCGGTCACGTCGGCGAGCAGGTCGGTGTACCGGTCGACGGCCGCCTCGAAGCTGTACTCGCTCGCCGCGAGTTCGTGGGCGCGCCGGCTGACATCCCCGAGGTCCTCTCGGTCGAGGATGGCCTCGATATCGGCGGCAATCCCGTCCGGGTCCCGGCTCGACATGAGGAACCCGGTCCGGCGCTCGCGGACGACATCGGGCACCCCCGAGACGGGTGTCGCGTAGGCGGGTGTCCCGCAGGTCATCGCCTCCAGGATGACCGTCGGCAGCCCCTCGGTCGGCTCCGACGGCATCACGAGCAGTCGGAGGTCGTTCAGCTCCGCCGGCACCTCCTCGTGGTCGACCCAGCCGGTCACCTCGACCTGCCCCGCCTCGCGCTCGGCCTCTAGCTCCGTCTCCAGCCATCCCCGGAGCGGCCCGTCACCGACGAACCGGAACGTGATGTCCGCCGGAAGCTGTCGCGCGACAGCCGCGAGTTCCCTGATCCCTTTCTCCTCGTCGAGTCGACCGAGGAAGCCGACGACGCGGTCCCGCTCCCCGTAGGGGGTCGCCGGCGAGAACCGGTCGGTGTCGACGTACCGTGCGCCCTCGGTGTAGAGTTTTCCCGAGTAGCGGTCGAGTCCGAGTTCCCGTGCCATCCCCGGGGTGTACGTGACGACCCCGTCCGCGCTCAGGTAGCCGAGTCGCTCGACGAGTCGCACCGTCCCGGCGAGCAGTCGCGCAACCGGCGCGGGGACGCGCTGTTCCCACCCGAGGCGGAGGGTGAGCGGGACATCCCCGCGGGGTTCGAGCAGCACCGTCCGGCCGAGCAGTCGCGCCCAGAGCACCGGCAGAAGGTAGGCTGTGGCACCAAAAAAGAGGACCACCTGCTCGTCGCGCCGATAGATCGCCCGGCACATCCGCAGCTGGTTACGCAGAAACCGGACCGCGGCGAGCAGTATCCGTGACTGTGCGGCGCTTTGCTCGGTCACCTCGACCACCTCGTGGTCGGCACGAATCGACGAGTCCTCGGGCAGGTACGCGGTGACGAGCGAGACAGCCGTCACCGTCGAGAGGATATCCAGCAGCGTCCGGGTGGCGTTCTCGCCGGCCGACCCGAGCGGGTGTGTCACTACGCACACGCCGGGCAACGCGACGTCTGTCTCGTCACCCTCGCTCTCGCTCCCGCTCCCGGTCATCCGGGGGTCCACCTCGCCCGTGTGTCGGCGCCTGATGTCGAGAGGTCGGCGAACTCCCTGTCGAGCATTCGCCACCAGGTTCCCCTGCCGCGGATTAATAGCTATCGGGTGCGCCCGCCGCACGCGGCGGGGTCCAGTCTCCGGTGCTGGGTCAAGTGAACTCAGTCGAGCGGTCGCTCAACCAACGGTTGCGCGCTCGCGTGAGACAGCGCTTATTATTCCCCAGTGCCGTACAGGAAACAATGGAAACGCGAACAGGGCTCGTGGTTGTCACGCTGGCGCTGGCGGCGGTCGTGCTCGGGGCTGTCGTCGCGCCGGCCACCGGCACCACCTCGCCCGGTGACCAGCTGTCCGACTCACACAGTGTCGTCGAGCAGTGTGCGGCAGACCCACCGGCGGACTTCGACGACCCCGACGGAACAACCGCCGAGGTGGTCGGCTGGGTCGAGGGGTACTGGTACGACGAACCGCTCAACATCACCGCCACAGACGGGTTGACAGAGAGTGAACTGGGGCGATTGAGCGCCCGCACCGCCGCCCGGGTCGAGGCGTTGCGCTGTCTCACGGTGCAGGACGGTCTCCCGCCGGTCGAGATCGTGACCCGCGAGGCGTTCGCGGACAACCAGCAGTTCCGTCAGGTCGGCGAGACCGAGCGACTGGTCGACAACGCGAAGTTCGAGACCACGCTGACAATCGGGAGCGAGACCGACTCGGTCGACGTCCGCCAGTCGGACACGTCGAACCGTGTCGGCGGGTTCTACGACTTTGTCTCCGAGGAGATCGTCATCGTCTCGGATGACCCCTCCTCGCTGACGATTGATGAGTCGGTGCTTGCCGAGGAGCTCGGCCACGCGATCCAGGACCAGCAGTTCGACCTGTCGAGCTACGACCGCCCGACCGTCGACCGCGACAAGGGGATTCTCGGACTCATCGAGGGCGATATCGGGTTCGTGGTCGACCGGTATCTCGAGGCCTGTGACACCGGCGGCTGGACCGAGCCCTGTGTCACCGACCAGGGGAGCACCGGCGGTGGTGGTGGTGCCGACATCGCGAACTGGGCGCTGTACTTCGAGCAGATACAGCCTTACAGCGACGGTCCGTCGTTCGTACAGACAATCAAAGCGCAGGGCGGGTGGACGGCGGTCGACGACCTGTACGCCGACCCGCCGGTCACGGCCCTGCACACCGTCTACCCCGAGACCTACGGTGTGGTCGAGCCCCGAGACATCGAGGTGCCGGACCGTAGCACGGACGACTGGCAGCGGGTCACACTCGCCGGTGTCACGGCAACCGGCGAGCGGTTGACCCACGACACGCTCGGGGTCAGCACCATCGCCGGGATGTTCGCCGCCCCGGGGTCGGAGCGCGAAACTGAGGGCTCGGTCCTGCAGGCGCGGTCGATGTACAATCTCGACTCCGACGGTCAGATCGACCAGTTCAACCCACACGAGTACGCCCACCCCGTGACCGAGGGCTGGCGGGGTGACTCACTGTACACCTACGTCGGTGAGGGTGGCGAGAGTGCGACACTCTGGGAGCTCGCCTGGAACAGCACCGAGGATGTCGAGACGTTCGTCGACAGCTACGAGCAGTTGGCTGAGATCCGCGGTGGTGAACCCGTCGCGGGGTACGAACACACGTTCCGGTTCGACGAGGACTCCGCCTACGACATGGCGCTCACGCTCGTTCTCGACGGCGACCGCGTCACCGTCGTCACTGCCCCGACCGTCGAGCAACTAACGGCCGTTGATCAAGCGCTCGACCTGCCGGCAGGGAGTGCCGACGGCGGTAGCACCGACGATAGCGGGAGCGGTGGAACTGGCGATGGTACTGGTGGCTACGGCGGGAGCGGTGACACCGGCGCTGGTGGGTCAACCGACGGTGATACGAGCGAGGCTGTGGACGGGCCGGAGCAGTCTGACGAGACAGCAGGCGACAGTGAGACCAGCCCGCTCGTTTTGCTGTTGCCGGTGATGGCGACATCGCTCCTGGTCGTGCTCGCGCTGCTGTCGATAGGGACACGCCAGGGCCGGGGGCGGTAGCCGTGGTGTTCGACGAATCTCCGGCGACTGTGAGGTCTGGACGGCCGAACAGAGGCGGGCGGTGCTTGCGTACCGGCCGGACGTGGTCGACTCGGATGAGTACCCGGCGGCCTGTCTGCCGACGCTCTACCTCACGAGAAGCCAGCGGGGCCAGACGGCCCGGCCCCCCGACCGGAACCGACTGGCATCACGCTGTATCTCGAACCCCAGGTGAACGGGACACAACAGCGCTACGACGACCGCGAGCGGGCCCGGGAGGAGGTACTCGAGGCCGCGGCGCGGTTCGCGGCCGGCGTATCTCGACAGACTCGACGAACTGACCAGTCGGTGACAGGTCATCGACGCCTCTCGTTCCGGACACCGGTTCCGCGGGGTGTGCCCGGACCATCTGGTCCACCCGCCGGGCGGCGCTCGGCGGACTGTGCCCGGTACAGTTCGCGGTACGACCGGATCTTCCGGTAGAGCAGCGTGAACCAGAACCCGTGGTAGACAAGGATAAAACCGAGCAGCGGGATACCGGGGAGTATCTCCGGGAGAACAGTCACAGAGGTGTTGTACATCGCGTGGATGAACACGGCTATCAACAGCCCTTTCACCACGATCGGGCCGCGGTTCTCGGGGTTGAACCGCGCCAGTCCAAGATAGAACCCCGCCCAGGCCGAGAAGACAACGTGGCCCGGTCCAACGAAGAACCGCTGTGTTGCGACCGACGTCGCAGCCTCGGTCGGGGCGAGCCCCGGCGTCTCGACGGCCTCGAGGTACACCGTTCCGATGTAGAGCAGGTTCTCGATGGCCGCGAACCCGACACCCGCGGCCGCGCCGTAGACGACCCCATCGACGACGGTCTGGAACGCGTTGTTCCGGTAGGCGTAGACCCGGATGGCGAGCCACTTCACGGACTCCTCAACGGGACCGACAACCAGAAAGTACAGCCCGACGACACCGACCGCTCCGAGCGGTTCGAACAGTGGCCCGAGTGCGCTGTTTACGACACCGGCGAACCCCGCGAACAGAACGGACAGGAGAAAGGTCGCCCCGAGCGCGGCGAACGGCTCCCGTCGGGTCGGGTCGCCGTACCAGAGATAGCCGGCCACCAGCAGCGCAGGCAGTATCGACGACACCGCGAGCACGCCGACGAGCGGCTCCTGGACGACGGTAAGCAGCGCCAGCGCCCCCTGGAGCAGAAATAACAGCACGGCGATCCCGACCAGAAGCAGCGTCCGGCCCGTCCGGAGAGCGCCGGTCACCGACACGGCAAACGAGTCGAGCGCCGTTCTCGGCTCCCAGGTGGCGATATCGTAGAGGTCCACCTCACCGGCGAACGACCTCTGAACCGGGTCCCACTCCGGTTCTGCCGACGGCCCGAGCAACCCCGTGACCCTGGTCCGTCCCCGTCGGAGTCGGCTGCGCGGCGACCGACCCACGCGTCCACCCCGCCGGTGTGAACTCACCGCCCTAGCCTGTGTTCTCTCTGTTGGTGGTCTCGACGCCTGCACAGGTGGCCGACTCTCCGGTTGCGGCCTCTCTGCGGGTTGCTCTCCCGGTGGCTGACTCTCCGGGGCCCGGACACGCTCCGGTGGTGGCTCCTGCGGCGGTCGCTCCGCGGGCGGCCGGTCGGGAAGCCCCCCCCAGACGTGTCGGTCGTCCCCCGACTTCCACGGATGCTCAGCTCCGTCCACACGCCGGTTGGGTTCGCCGTCGGGCTTGCGATGTCCGGTCGCGTCGTCTCCGGGGCCCGTCATCGCTCACCGACCTGTGGAGGGCTCTGCGCCGGGTCCGGAGGCGGTCACTGTTCACCCCCGATACCGGGGTCTCCCCCGGACTCCGGGTCGTCACTGCGCTCGGTTTCCTGACTGTTCCCCTCATCGGAGTCCGCACTATCCGTGTCCGGTTCGCCTTTCCTCGCGTTGGCGCGGCGCTGTCGGGTCATCTCGCGAGCCTGCTCTATCGCCTCGCGGGCTGTCTCGTCGATACCCGCACCGAACGGTGTCTCGGCTCCCTCCGGGCGGTCGACGCCACTGGGCCTCCCGTGTGCGTGACCGTCGTCGTCTCCGTGTTCGTCTCCCACGCGGTCAGTGGTATCCTCCGGCGTCACCGGGAACTCGGCGGATTCGGCGAACTCAGTCACCAGCGGTGCGAGCTCCGTCTCCCCCATCTCCCCCCAACCGGGGACGTGCTCGTCGAGCCAGTCCTCATGACCGCCGCCGCGCAGGATGGCGGTGAACCCAAGATGGTTGGCGAGATGCGTGTCGTCGGCTTGCGGTTCCTCGCAGACCGGACACCGGTATCCCATATGCTTACTTCGGCCCACTCGCCCTAGGACCTTACGCTCACGACGCGCTCACAATCGACGCCAGGGGCCGCGCCAACACACTGTCAGGGGCTGTGCTCTCGAACTCGGACACCCGATCGCGGTCTCTGGTGTCGAGTTCGGACCGCTGACTCGCGCAGATGCCTGTCTGTTCGTTTAACAGCCACTCGCAATTTCACGAGAGGCGGCGAAACACAAGAGCCATAGCCCGAACGGTACAGATGCATCTGAATGCGGGGTCGAATTCGGCGGTTCGCGGAGCGCTGTTACGAGCGACTGTTACTCGCCGAGCTCTCGGAGACCCCCTCACACGTGGCCGTTATCCAGGACGGCAACCGCCGGTACGCCGAGCGAAAGGGTGCAGAGACAACAGACGGACACCGGGCAGGGGCCGAGACGACCGAGCAGCTGCTGCGCTGGTGTGACGAGCTCGATATCGACGAGCTGACGCTGTACGCGTTCTCGACGGAGAACTTCGAGCGGCCGCCGGCCGAACGGGAGGCGCTGTTCGACCTGGTGACACAGAAGCTCCGCGAGTTCGCCGACGGCGAGCGCGTCCACGAGGCCGGAATGCGGATACGCGCAATCGGTGAGACCGAACAACTCCCCGAGCGCGTGCAGGAGGCAATCGCCTACGCACAGCAACGTACCGCCGAACACGACACGTACCAGCTCAACATCGCCCTGGCGTACGGCGGACGGGCGGAGCTTCTGGGTGCCGCCCGCGAGATTGCCCGGGCGGTCGAACGCGGCGACCTCGACCCCGCCGAGGTCGACACCGACACCATCGAGACTGCGCTGTACGACGGACCGAGCCGTGATGTCGACCTCATCGTGCGCAGCGGCGGTGACGAGCGCACCTCGAACTTCCTCCCCTGGCAGGCAAACGGCAACGAGGCCGCGGTCTACTTCTCGGCCCCCTACTGGCCGGCGTTCCGGAAGATAGATTTCCTGCGCGGTGTTCGACGGTTCGAACACCGCGAGCAGACCAGACGCTGGAGCCGACTCCAGCGCGCCTGCACGTTCGCCGGTGTGGCTCTCGACATCGCCACCGACTCCCCCAGACTCGACGGCCTCCGGCGGGTCATCCCAGGTGTAACCGACCCACCGACCAACAAAGCGACCGACGAGGGTGACACCGACCCGGCGGACTGACCGGTCACGGCCACCACGACCACAGTCCACTTTGCGGGTACTGTCAAAAACAGATGATGCGTGTTGAGCTGGCCCCTCGGAGACGGTCAGCCCGACCTCGCGTTCGACGGGTCGGTGACGGTCGCCAGGGGGCGACCCCGTCGGTATTCCTGAGCTGACTGTCGAGGCCGGGCTCGAGACGACCGGCAATGTACTGATCCCGATGCGCTGCGCACGCTGCTCGTGACGGCCTGAGCAGGCTGTGTACGCACGTGACGAGGTCACAGACCGCGCCCGCCCTGGTCAGTTGAGCTCCGCGAGCCAGTTCTTGACCCGCGAGTCCCCGGCCCCCGTTATCTCCGCGAGCTCCGAGCTGTCCCGCTCAGCCAGGTCGGCGGTCGTCTCGACACCGGCCCTCCGGAGGCGCTCTGCGTACGTTGGACCGACCCCCGCCACCGTCTCGACCCCTGCCGTCGTGTCGCCGCCTGCTCCGGTGTCACCCTCGACACCGGTGTCGTCGACAGGTTCGCCTCCTGTGTCCTCGCTCTGTGGGTCGACGGCATCGCCGGAATCGTCGGGTTCCGAAACCCGGTGGTACCAGTCGGCGACCTCGGGCCAGACGGTCTCGTGAGAGGAGGAAGAGACAGAGAGTCCGATGTGGCCGGTCGAGTGCTCGATGGTGGTCACGTCCTCCGACCCGACGACATCGTTGAACGGGCGGGAGGCTGCCGGCGGGATGAGGTGGTCGTACTCCCCGAGCACCTGGAGCACCGGCATGTCGATGTCGTCGATGTCGACCTCGCGGCCACCGATCTCGAGGTCGTCGGTGTAGAGTGCGTTCTCCTGGTAGAACTTCTCGAGGAACTCGGCGTAGGCCTCGCCGGCGACGTCGATACCGTCGTCGATCCACCGCTCCATTCGGGCGAAGTTCTCGACGAACCCCTCGTCGTCGAACTGGTCGTACAGTCTGGCGTACTTGCTGAGGTAGTTCTCCACGGGGTCCATCATCGCGAACCCGCTGTCGAGCAGGTCGGAGGGCGCGTTCCCGAACGTCTCCACGAGCTCCCGGGGGTCGTAGTGTTTCTCACCGCCCCACCGTTCGAGCACGCCACCGGTGTCATCGAAACACAGCCCCGCAGCCATCAGCCCCAGCGCGTTCACCTTCTCGGGGTACAGCGCGGCGTAGACGGCGCTCATCGTGCCACCCATGCAGTAGCCGAGCAGATTGAGCTGTGTCTGTCCGGAGCGCTCGCGGACCACGTCGGCGCAGTTGTCGATGTAGCGGTCGATGTAGTCCGACAGCCCGAGATACTGGTCGAGCCGCGAGGGCTCGTTCCAGTCGACGAGATACACGTCGTGACCGGCGTCGAGCAACCGCCGGACGACGCTCCTGTCGGGCTGCAGGTCGAGGATGTACGGGCGGTTGATGAGCGCGTACACCACCAGAATCGGCACGTCGTTTTGCTCGTCTGTGCGGGACTCGTACTGCAGGAGTTCGAGCTTGTTCTCCGTGTAGACAATCTCCGCGGGGGTGGTGCCGACCTCGACGGCCTCCATCTCGGCGACACGGTCGGGGGCATCGACGGCGCGTTCGACCGCCCCGGCAGCCTGCTCGGCGGCCTCGGCCTGTGCGTCGAGCGCGAGTGTGAGCGGATCGTACGCCATTACTCGACAGCCTCCAGGATGTCGTCGAGTTTCTCCTCAAGATCCTGCTGGCGGCGCTCGAGTTCGACCAGTCGCTCCGCCACCTCCGAGACATCCTCCTGTGTGGCGAACCCGACCTGTGCGAGCGAGTCCTGCTGCACCGCGTCGAACTCCTGACCCCGACCCAGCATCGCCTGGATGAGTTCCCCGTTCGCGGCGGCGAACGCATCGGTCGACAGCAGCTCCGACAGCGCCTCGTTGGTCGCCCGCAGCCAGATGTCGCGGAACGTCTCCGGGTCCAGTTCCTCCTCCTCCATCGCGGCTGTCATTTCCTCGAAGCTCCGGTCGGCGGCGTCCAGCCACACCTCCGAGGCGCCGACGTACCCCTCGATGCCCTCCGTCATCTCGCTCTCGTCCGGGACCGACCCGAAAACGGCGTCGGTCATCGTCTCGACAACTGCCGCCTGTGCCTCGACGTTCCGCTCCAGCGTCGACGCGAACGCCTCGTTCACTCCTGCGAACGCCTGGTCGAACTGCCCTGCTGGTCCCATCTGGACGCTGTTCTCTCCGTTGTCACTCATACTGTACAGTCACGCGAGACGACTCATAAGCCTGACCGTCTCCCGGTTCCCCGGTGTGTGCGACCGGCCTCACTGTTCGACCGTCCGTGTCGGTGATGTCTCGGGTGTGGACCTACAGATGCATCATCCGTACTGTCGCCGACTGTCAGTCGCAATTCTGAAACCCGTCACGGGCAATCACCCGGTATGGACCACCGCGAGCGCCTGATACTGGCCTGTGCAGCCATCGTGGGCATCTTCCTGCTGGTGCAACTCGGCGCGCTCGCGTTCGTCGAACTCACACCCGACGGCCTGCAGGAGACCGAGGACGGCGGTGACCCGACACTCAGCCTCGCACTAGTCGTCGCGATGCTCGGAATGACCGTCGTGATGCTCGTCGCGCTACGGTACGGCGGTCAGTCGGTGCTGCGCGCGTTCATCCTGCTCGCCAGCGTCTACATCTCCTTTTTCGCGCTGGACGTGCTCGCCCCCGCCCCGTTCACCCCGACGGTGGGCGGTGAGACCGTGCCCGTGCTGGCGCTCGCGGGCGCGGTTGGAATCGGGATTGCGCTGTATGGCTATCCTGAATGGTACGTCCTCGACACCGCCGGCGTCGTGATGGGTGTCGGTGCTGCCGGACTGTTCGGTGTGAACTTCGGTATCCTCCCGGCGGTCGTGTTGCTCTCTGTGCTCGCTGTCTACGACGCTATCAGCGTCTACGGCACCGAGCACATGCTCACACTCGCCTCCGGCGTCATGGAGATGCGCGTCCCGGTGGTGCTCGTTGTCCCGCTCTCGCTGTCATACTCCTTTCTGGACGCCGACCCACCCGACGCTGTCGAATCCGACGCCGACGGCACCGACGAACCCGTCTCTGGTGCCGACGACGGTGACCCGGTGTCCGGCGACACAGACGGGTCCGGTGTCGGACCCAACGGGGAGCAAAGGGACCTGACCGCGGCGGAACTGAACGCGCTCGGTCCTGACGGTATCACGGAGCTAGACCCCGGGCGGGTCGCCGCGCTGGACTCGTCGGTGCTCGAGGCAGTCGACGAGACGACACAGGAGGCCATCGAGGAGGCGGCACCCAGCCGTGATGCGATGTTCATCGGCCTCGGTGACGCCATTATTCCGACAGTGCTGGTCGCGAGTGTGTCGTTTTACATCGAGACGGGCCCGGTGGTGAGTGCGTTCGGGATTCCGGCGCCGCTGCCCGCGCTCACCGCGATGGTCGGCACCCTGGCCGGTCTGGTCGCCCTGCTGTGGCTCGTCACCCGGGGTCGGGCACACGCCGGACTGCCGTTGCTCAACGGCGGCGCGATTGCGGGCTATCTCCTCGGTGCGCTCGCGAGTGGACTCACACTCGCGGAGGCGCTCGGTCTCACCGGCATCCTCTGAACAACCGCTCGCTTTGCTCACCCCGGGGTCGGCGGCCCTGTCTCGAGACCCCCATCCCGACGCCAGCAGACCGAGACCAAACGCTGAATAGGAGAATCCACCTACAACACGTATGAGCGGTTCGTCCGAGCGCAGTCGGTTCGCCCGGGCGACGTGGGCGAACGTGCTGGGCAACACCGGGAAGATTCTCGCCGAGGGGAGCGCCGGGTTCCTGTTCGGGAGCGCGGCGCTTCTCGCTGACGCGGCACACTCGGTGGCGGACCTCGTGGCGAGTCTGGTCGTCCTGATATGGGGAGACACCCGGTTCGACGCACCCGACGCCGACCACCCCCACGGCCACGCCCGCATCGAACCCCTGACCGCACTGTTTGTCGGCGGTGTGATCGTCTTTCTGGGCCTGCTCCTGCTGTACGAGTCTGTCCAGGGTCTGCTCGCTGGGCCGGAGGTGCGGTTCAGCCCCCTGCTCGTCGGTGCGCTCGGGCTCGCAATGGCCGATATGTACCTCGTCTACCGGTACACCGCACGGATGAACACGGGGATCGGGTCGCCGGCACTGCGCGCACTCGCGGCGGACTGTCTGAACGACCTCTACACGTCTGTGGGGGTGTTCGCCGGTATCGTCGGCGTGGCGCTGGGTGCCCCAGTGCTCGACCCTGTTGCGGGTGCGCTGGTGAGTCTGCTCGTGGTCTACCAGGGGGTGACAATCGCCCGCGAGAACCTCGCATACCTCTCCGGACGGGCCGCCCCGGCCGAGCGCCGGGATGCGGTGCTCGAGGTGCTGTGTACCCACGATGCCGTCCAGGGTGTCCACGACCTGGCGGTGTTTTACGACGGCCCTCGACTGGAGGTCGAGGCACACATCGAGGTCGACGGTGACCTGACACTGCGTGCCGCACACGATCTTGAGACGGAGCTGCTTGATGCCCTCGGTCAGGTCGAGGAGGTCGAGGACGCCCACCTCCATCTCGACCCTGCCGGTATCGGTGAGTGGAAAGACGCCGGCCAGAACAACTGATACGATCGTGCGTGAGTATTTTAAACACCGTTCCGAACTCCGGGAGGAACAGCCCGTGAAACGGGAGCCTGTGACAGCCCGGCGGTAACGAGTCACGCACGGCCGTATGAGACCGTCTCTCAGGTGTCGTCCGACAGCACGTCGATATCCGGCAGGTCGACGCGGTCACGAACGGACCCCCCGAGCAACAACAGACCGGCCTCGGGGGCCGAACCGCCACCGCTTACCGCCCGCTCGACGAACACCCAGGTGATGAGTGCGATCGTCGAGAGAAACACCGCGTACTTTGCCCCCGACACCAGGTCGACGTTGCGGATGTAGCCGGCGACAACAGCGGAGATGACCGCCTGGATGGTGACCGCGTGAAAAAACAGCATCGAGAGGAATCCGGCGTCCAGGTTGCCGATGAACTCCCCGGCGGCACCCCCGGAGTCGGCCTGTTCGTCGGCAATGGCGGTCATCGCGTCCAGGAACTGCACCTGGAGCAACGCCATCACCGCCAGCAGCGTCAGATACGTCATTATGATGATGACGATCTGCATTCGCGTCCGGGCGCGCCGCTCGCGGTCGATGTCGTCTTGATTCTCCGAGGTGGTCGCAGCCGTCGAGAGCACCCGCTGGATGTGACTCGATGTCTCCTGGGCCTCGCTGATGAGTTTCACCGTCCGGGCGAGTCGTGGAATGTGGTAGTTGTTGTTGAACTCCCGGAGCGCCTCCTTCAGACTGTTGCCGTAGTTTACCTTCGCGTACATCGCCGCGAACTCGTCGGAGAGTTTTCCCGTTGAGGTCTCCGAGACCACACGAATCGACTCCAGCAGCGTCATTCCGGTGTCGTTCGCGCTCGCCAGTTTCCGGAGATTCTCCGAGAGATTCCCGAGCACCGCCCGCCGCGACCTGATGTTCCAGGAGTGGAAGATAGCGAGCGGCAGGAGATTCACGTAGATTGGCATGTATATCCAGAGGAATGTTCCCCAGATGATGCGGTTCTGCAACGCCGCGATCGACATCGGAGCAGCACCGGTGACGATGGCAGCACCCAGAAGGAGTAGTGTGAGCGGGACTGTCACCCCCAGCACCAGCACCGGGTGGTCGCGGAAGAACAGATGCGGGGCGCTCAGCATCTTCCGGAACTCGTGGCGACCCTCCCGTTTTTTTATCTGATCGAACACGCCGTGTCTGCCGGTGTAACGCTGGACCAGACCGGTGCCAAACAGGTTGATACCGTCGTTCACGTCAAACTCCTCGTTGGCGGCCGGCCGGAGGTACCCGTCACCGAACTCGTCCTGTGTGACCGTCGAGACCATCACCAGGAACGCGAACCCTATCATCGGAATCAGCCCGTAGACGGTCATATACAGCATCGTCGCCGACCCACCACCCCCCATCATCGTCATAATAACGAGAATGATAATCAGGAGCAACGGGAACAGCGACAGCGTCATGTACATCTCGCCGAACAGTTCGAGCGTCTCAAGCTGTTTCTCCTGCTCTTGCTTTGCGGTGCGAATGTGTTTGTCCTTCTGGTCCTCAAGAAACTTCGTCATATCGCCGCCGGAGTCCAGGATCGAGAGCATATCGGTCAGAAACTGTCCGAGTTCGTCACTGGGGGTTTCGACCGCCTGGTTCTGGACGGCTGTCCGGTAGTCCGTGTCGAAGTACTCCGTCTCCAGTATAATCGACTGGAACTCCTTTGCCACCTCGCCGTACGTGTCGTCCGCACGGGCTGTCGCCCTGACGATCTCGAGCTGGTTCATCCCGCCGACAGAAAGGGCGTACATGAACGCGATTGTGTCGGGCAACAGTGTGTTTATCTCCCGCTCGCGTCCGGTCGAACGGATGTACGGAAGAAGCGCGAACCCGCCGAAGCCGGCGAGAAAGCCGACTGCCCCGAATATCAGCCCCGTTGTCATCAGTATCAGCGGTGTCCGGATAATCTCGATGACTGTCGAAAGGGTCTCCGGCAGGGGGATACCGAGGACCGGGCCGGTCCCGAGCAGCTGTGAGACGAGAAATCCGACGAACGTCCCGAACAGCCACAGCGCGAGCCCCGTCACCAGCCCCACACCGACCGCCCGCGAGAGGTACATCTCGACGTTACTCGACATGCGGGCCTGGCTGAGCTTCCGTTCTATGTCATCCACAAAGTCGCTGTCCTCGTCGAACAGCCGCCGGTAGACCGGGTAAAACAACGCCTCTATCGAGAGGCCGTCGACGGCGCTCGGCTCGGTGCCGCCATCACCCCTGTCGAGACTCATTCTCCACCGGTCTCAACCTTCGGAACGAACTGCCCAAAGTCGATTGCGCTGTCGTCGGTCTCCAGGCGTACCGTGTCGTCGTCGAGTCCCTCGAGCGCCGAGACCAGGTCGGTCGTGTCGACCTGTCGGAACCTGTCGAGCATTGGTTCGGCCCGGTCGAGCACGTTACCGGTCTCGTCGAGCAGTTCATCCGGCGGGTCCGGCCGTGGCACGAGTGCCTCCTTCTGAGAATCGATATCGATCTGCACCGACTCCATCTCGCGCAGGTCCTCAAGCGAGCGCTCGAGCCGGTTCTGGGAGATGATCGCCAGAATCGACTCGGGGTCGTTTATGTACGCCTGAACGGTCGCCGCAACCTCGGTGTAGGTGTTGAGCCCCTGTTCGATGAGGTACGCGAGCACCACCTTTCGCTTGAACAACTCCTCGTCGAGTGTCTCCTGTGACCAGCCACGGTCGAACTTTATCTCCTCGAGTGTGCTCGAAGAGCCCATCTGGATAAAGTCGTCCGTCTCGGCGCGCCACTCGTAGACGTCCCGGACGTTTATCTCGTCGTTCTCGGGCGTGTACTCGTTTATCTCGGTCAACACCTTGTTCCGGCGGACCTTGTGACCCTCCACCCGAGTCTGGGTCTGAATAGAGATGAGATCCAGCGCGGTAAACAGCGTCTTCGAGACGTTTATCGGGTCGGTGGTGAACCGCTTTATCACCTCACCGACGGAGTCGGCGTGGAACGTCGTGTAGGTGGTGTGACCGGTCGACATCACCTGGAACAACGTCCGGCCCTCCTCACCGCGAACCTCGCCCATGACGATGTAGTCGGGTCGCTGCCGGAGCGCGGCCTCCAGCAGGTCGAACTCGTTTACCTCGCCGGTGTCCTCCTGCCCGAACGCAGGCCGTGTTACGCTTGCCACCCAGTTTCGCTGTGGCAGCTCCACCTCGCGGGTGTCCTCGATGGAGACTATCTTCGCGTTCGACGGGATGAAAAGCGAGATGGCGTTCAGGCTGGTGGTCTTTCCCGACGCGGTACCGCCCGCGAAGATCAACGCCTTGTGATTCTCGATACACAGCCACAGAAACGCCATCTCGTCGAGGCTGAACGTGTTCCAGTTTATCAGATCTACCGGCGTGAACGGCACGTCGTTGAACTGGCGGATGGTGTAGTTGGTCCCGTGGTCCGACACCTCGGTGCCGAGGGTCAACTGTGCGCGTGACCCGTCCGGTAGCGTCGCGTCGACCTGCGGCTGGCGCTTCGAGATACCCATTCCCGACCGTTGGGCGAGTTTCACCACGAACTTGTCGAGCTGTCGTTCGCCGTGTTTCACGTTCGAGATGATCTGCTCGTGGTCGCCGTGGTAGACAAACACCCGGCTGTTGTACCCGTCACAGGAGATATCCTCGACGTTAATGTCGTGTTTGATCGCGTCGATGCGCCCGTACCCGATGAAGTTGCGCTTGAGCACGTACAGCAGCTTCTCGACCTGGTACTCCGAGAGACTTCGGGAGTCCTCGGCCAGAACGACCGGCTCCGGGCGGACCTCGATTCCCTCGAGCTCCGACACCTCCTCCGGGATGCTGACCTCCTCGTTGTCGCCTCTACCCAGCAACGACTTCATCGGTGCGAGCAGTCCGCCACCGTCGGATATGTCTCCCCCGTAGAGGTCGTACCGGTCGAGCAACCGCTCTGTCTCCCGCTGGATGACCGATGCCCTGTCCCCGTCGGAACCCTGGACGACCACCTCGTCGTCCGAGTACTTTATCGCCTTCTTTAGCTTCTTGCCCAGAAACTCCTGCAGGTCCCGCTCGATGGCGGTCATGTGGGGCTCGATGATGTAGTACTTGTACTCGTTTTCCTTCATCGACTTGAACACGAACACGCAGGCGTAGGGCTTGTTCACCCAGTAACGGTTCTCCTCGACGAAGTGGGTCTTTTTTTCCATCGGAACCGACTTTTCGAGGTCGTAGCGGTTGACCACCGTTGTCGTCCCATCGGCGTTTGAAAAGAACCCGTCCTCGTCGATCTCCTCGTTCACATCGACGCTGCGCTCGTCGACGATATCCGCGAGAGTCTCCGCCGTGTCACCGGCGTCGGCGACCTGTTGTGTTATCTCCGAGGGTGGAAAGCCCAGGTACTCCTCCAGACCTGTCTCGCCGAGCACCGAGCTGTAGTCCTCGGCGAAATCCATCCGCGTGTAGAGATCCTTTGTGACCGTTCCCTGCGGTATCTGCAACGGCTCGACGGCGTCTTCCAGCGCACGTGCCAGACGCGCGCCGTTGTTGAGACGCCGAGTTGTCTCTCGTGGACGGAATCCAAGATACTCGCGCCGGTCGAAGGACCCGCCGTCGTGTTCCTCGCGGCGAAAGTCACTCCAGGAGTAGTCGCCAACGGTCACACCGTCGTCCAACCCGGCTGAGACGCCTCCACCCCCGCTGTCCTGGTTTCCCTGGTCGTTTGTCGCCATTGTGTCTCTGTAGTATCCAGTGTCTAAAAAGTACCGCACATTAGTATCACTCCTGATAACTGATGTGCAGCTCGTTCGGCGGGCAGAGTGTCAGGAGACGAACCGTTCGAGCCGGTCGAGTGCCTCTTTCAGTTCGTCGATACCGGTGGCGTATGAGACACGGAGATGTCCCTCACCGCCGGCACCGAACGCCGTGCCGGGGACCATCGCCACGCCCGTCTCCTCAAGCAGCGCCTCGGCGAACGCGTCGGCGTCACCGGACGGGCAGGCCGGAAACGCGTAGAACGCGCCACGGGCGCGGAAACAGTCTATCCCCATCTCCTCGAACCGCGAGAGCACGAGTTTCCGGCGACGGTCGTACTCGGCGCGCATCGCCGCCAACTCGTCGCCACAGGATTCGAGTGCCTCGATGGCCGCGTACTGTGCGGTGGTAGGTGCCGACAGCATCGTGTACTGGTGGATGCGGTTCATCGCCCCGATACCGTCGGCCGGGCCGAGTGCGTACCCCAGTCTGAGACCGGTCATCGCGTACGCCTTCGAGAACCCGTTCACGACGATTGTTCGCTCGCGCATTCCCGGGAGTGTCGCGATGGAGGCGTGTTCGTGGTCGTAGCTCAGCGCCGCGTATATCTCGTCGGACACCACCATGATATCATGTTCCCGCGCGAACGCGGCCACCTCCGCCAGCTCCTCGTGGGTCATCGTCGCACCGGTCGGGTTGTTCGGGTAGCAGTACACCAGCATCTCGGCCGCCGCCGCGCCGCTCTCCCTGAGCACCTCCCGTGTGAGTTTGAACTCATCGGCCCGCCGCGTTCTCACCGGCAACACCTCACCACCGGCGAACTCGACACCCGGCGCGTAGGAGACGTAACACGGCTGTGCGACCGCGACCGTGTCGCCGGGGTTGATAAACGAGCGGAACGCCAGGTCGACGGCCTCGCTCGCGCCGGCGGTCACGAGTATCTCCTCGTCGGGGTCGTACGCCAGCCCGTACTGTTCGACGTGGTCCGCGACCGCCATCCGGAGCTCCCGTTTGCCCCGGTTCGCGGTGTAGGAGGTCCGACCCCGCTCCAGGGCGGTGATGGCCGCGTCGCGGGCCGCCCACGGCGCGGCGAAATCCGGCTCGCCGACACCCAGCGAGATGACGTCCTCGCGCTCCTCTGCGAGCTCGAAGAACCGCCGGATACCCGACGGCCCCACCCGGTCGACACGGTCTGCGGCTCTCATGGCGAAACCGAGAGCCTGTCGTCGTCGTGGCCGTCGTCGAAGTTGATGCCCTGTTTTTTGTATGTGGTCATCACGTAGTGGGTGACCGTCTGTGTTATCTCCGGCACCGGCGCCACCTTGTTGCTGATGAACGCGGACACCTCGCGCATCGAGTCACCGTCCACTGTCAGCATGAAATCGAAGTCGCCGCTGACCAGCTGTAGCGACTCGACCATCGGGAACCGGGCCACCCGCTCGGCGATGTCGTCGTAGCTGGTCTCTCGGTCCAGGGTCACGTTCAGTTCGACGACTGCCCGCACCGGCTCCTCGTCGAGCTTGCTCCCATCGGTGACCGCACGGTACCCCTGGACGATACCCTCATCCTCGAGTTGTTCGAGTGTTGCCCTAACCTCATCGGGCTCTGCCTCGGTCTGACGCGCCATGTCCTCGATACTGTATCTGGCGTTCTCGTCGAGCAACGCCAGCACCTCGGCTCGGCTACTCATAGCTACATACGACCGGAGCGCGAACAAAAACCTTGCTTTACTGTGAGACGTTACCACACCTGCTCGCCCGGGCTCTGGGAGGTCGCCTACCCCGGACGATAGCTACTCTCCGGACAGTCGCACCGCAACCGCGAGCAGCCAGACAGCAAAGAGACCGGCGCCAAACATCTCGGGAACGGCGAGGCCGCTGAGCGGGTCCGCAACGACGGTGACCCAGACGACCCAGCAGAGCACGTTCGCGACCCCCGCGGCGACGGTGAGCCCTCCCCGGCGGCGACTCCCCCCACGATACCGGACCACGCCGTCGACCCACATCACGACCGACACCAGCAGGAAAAACGAGACTGCCACCGGAAAATGGAGCAGATGCCCCTGCGTGAACACCCCGACGAGTCCCATCAGCGTCAGCGCTATCCCGGCGAGCACCACCACAGTTCGGTCCCCGGGACCGGTCCCCTGGCGGTACAGCGTGGTCGCGGCGACGACACCGACAACCCCACCCGTCACAAGCCCACCGTTGAATAGGACTACAGTTGTCATTGTTCCGGCATCTGTCCAGGTCACGCCCAGATTCGACAGCGCGTTCTCGCGCCAGGCAAACGCCGGCGACAGCAGCGTCGCAAGCAGTATACTCCCGATCGTGATCGTCACCGCGACCACCACCAGATATCGCGGGTACACCGCGCCGGTCTGCCGGTCCCCGTCGGCGCGTCCGGTTTCCTGTGGACGCTCTTCCCTCTCCGCCATGCATGGAAACAGTTGATAGACCGATATAGCTGGCGCGGTTCGGCTCCGGTCAGGCAACGACACCGACGAGCAGGTACGCACAGAGATAGGTGACGGTGCCGACGGTGAGCGCCCGGCCGACCCGACAGGCGAGCAGCGGGCGGTCGAGTCCACGCCGGAGCGCAGTCGAGAGCACAGTCAGCACCACCGCGAGCACGAGTACGTAGACGCCCACGGGCGCGCCGAGCCAATCGAGCGACACCCTCCCATCGCCGAACGCCCCGGTAGCTATCCCATCGGCCAGTGCGACGGTGGCGCCGGCAACCAGCGGGCCGAATAGCATCGCCGTACTCGAGAGCGTCCGGCAGACGTACGCCAGGTCGTGGTGTGCCGTCTGCCGGACTCGGCGCAGTTTCTCGACGTGGTCTGCGAGCGAGAGCAGCGCCTCGCCGGCCGGTCGCCCCTCGCGGGCCGCGAGCGCGAGCACAGCGACACTCCCGCGTATTCGCGGGCTCGGCAACCGTTCGAGCGCGCCGTGTGGCCCCAGAAACGCCTCGCGTACGCCGACCTGGAGCTGGCGTTGCCGGCGCGCACACTCCCGGAACGCATCGCCCATCGGCCCCTCCAGTTCGTCTGTCGTCTCCGCGATGGCAGTCTCGACGGACTGCCCACGGGCGACCCGGCGACCGGCGAGCGCCAGCGCGTCACCGAGTTCGCGCTCCCCGGCGCGTATCTCGTCGTAGACCCCGACCACCGGCCGGTAGCGCAGCCAGAGCGCAACACCACAGCCGAGACCGACGGCCGCAACCGGCGGTGCCCAACCGGGGAACTGCCGGGCTGTCACCAGCCAGGCGGTGACCCCGACGAGCGGACCGGCGACGAGGGTCCCGTCACCGGTGTCAGCGTCAGGGTGGTCACGCAGATCTGGCGGTGGGAACGCGACCGGTCGCCGGGAGAGCAACCACGTCCCCCCGGCGACGAGCACCACCGGCAACAGCAGGTTGTACGCGAACACAACTGTCACCGGAGTGACGACGACGCCCGCGGCCGCGCCGGCGGGCAGCATCGCCACCAGCGCCGTCGGGAGCAACACACCGAACGCGTACAGTGCGGTTGCCGGCCCCCGGACCTCGGTGGCGAACTCCCGGGTTCGCCGTCGCACACCCTCGAGGACGGTCCCGAGCGCACGGTCGAGCACACGGTCTCGGTGGTCTGCGGGCGCCTGTCCGGCGGCGGTCACGAGCGCGAGCGCCCGCCGGAGCGGCGGAAACAACTCGGCCCACGCCTCGCCAAACTGCTCCAACCCGGACCGACCGGTGTGCTCGGCCTGCCGAACATGACGTTCGAGACTCGCCGCCAGGAGCCCCTCACCGGACGTCGCGGCGAACGCAGCCGCACGCTCCGGCGTCGGGGAGAGCCGCATCCGGAGCACCGCACGGGAGACGAGCGCCGGTGCATCCCCGAGTGCCGCTGTCCGGCGGACACGAAGCGTCACCAGCGGTCCCGTCTGGATGATGTGGACGACGACCAGACCGAGGAGGGCTGCCGGGAGCACCCCCGGTGGACCGACGGCCGCGAGCGCGAGCACGGCAGCCACCGTTCCGGTGACCAGCCCGGCCCCGTACCCTGCCCGGACGACTGTCGCGGGGGCCACCCCAAGCCGAACTGCCGACAGCGCGTTGCACAGTTCGTCGCTTGGGTCGACCGACCAGGGGTACAGGCGGGCGAGTGCCACGAGGAGAGCACACACCACGGTGGCATCGCCTGTCGGGGTGGCGTCGCCCCTGCCCGCGCTCATCGGCGTGCGTATGCCGCGGTCACCTGCTCACCGCCGGTCTCACCCCGGGTTGCCAGCGTCTCCAGCAGCCGTGTGCGCCTGTCGAGGCGGTCCCGCACCGTCGCGTACGACTCCTCCGGGGTTGCGAGCGAAGCCACCAGCCGGCTGTTGCCCCTTGCAACCCGTCCGGTCGGCGCGAGCCCCTCACCGGTCCGCTCGAACAGCGCCCCGAACCGTGGCTCGTCGCCGACCACCTCCTCAACCAGACGGACACGGCGGCCCCCGGGCGCGTGTTCGAGGGTCACAAGCAGGTCGGTCACGCCGAACGACGAGGCCGGCACACCCAGGTCGGAGACGACACGCTCGAACACCGCCTTGCCACCGTCGCCGTGGATGGTCCCGAGCACGGCCTCGCTGTTCGCGCCGACCCGCATCGCCTCGTAGAGCACACCGGCCTCCTCGCCGCGCACCTCGCCGACTGCGAGCGCACCGTCGCCGAGTCTGAGCGCGGTCCGGAGCGCCTCTGCCGGCGAGAGCTCAGCCCCGGCCTCGCCGGCCAGCAGCGCCTGCACGTCCCGTCCGGCCTCCTGGAGCGGACCGACCGGCAGTTCCGGCGTGTCCTCGATAACGACTGTCCGCACCGCCGGCGGGAGCTCCCACAGGAGTGCGCCGAGCAGCGTCGTCTTGCCGGCACCCCGGGGGCCCACGACGAGCAGAGCACGCCCCCGCTCGACAGACAGCGAGAGCAACGCCGCTGTCTCGGGTGTAAGCGTCCCGTTCTCGACGAGCGCCGGCAGTGTCCGGATGTCCCGGTCCTGTGCCCGGAACGCGAACGCCGTCCCGCTGCTGGTCGGGTCGGTGACACCTGCCACCCGGACCCGGCGGTCGGCGACTGTCGCCGTGGCGTCGAGTGTTGGGTCCGCGCGGGAGAACGCCCGACCGCTCTCGCGTCTGAACCGGGAGGCCAGCCCCTCGATGGCCCGCTCTGTCGGTCGCACGTTCGTCACCAGCATCTCGTCGTCGACCGTGACCCGGACCCTGTTGTCGGTGGCCGGCGCCGTGACGAACACGTCCGACACTGCAGGGTCCGCGAACAGGTCCGAGAGCACCCCGTGACCGCGGGTGTGTTTCGCCAGGGCCCTGGCGATACGCTCGACCGGAAGCTCGCCCCCACCGCTCCGGTTGGCCACCGCGGCCCGCACCGCGCGCGCCGGTGCCCGGTCATCCCCCTCGATGTTGCCGGCTGCGAGCTGCTCGTACGCCGCCGCGAGCACCGAGAGCGCCTCCGCTCCGAGTCCGCTCTCCGTGGGGGTCAGCTGATACCGGTCCGGGCCGTCGCGACCGTACCGACGCACCGTCCCGCCGGTTTCGAGCTCCCGCGCCGCGCACAGTTCCGTCGGCGGCGGTGTCGGTTCGACGCGCCACCGGCTCACAGTCGGCCCCTCGCAGGCGGTCAGCGCCCGCTCGTAACCGTCAACCTGGGCGGCCAGTTCGGCCAACCCTGTCTCCGCGGCGATATCCGAGACAGCGTCGACCCGACCCGTTGCCTCGCGGGCGGCACCGAGCGGGTCCTGTCCTGCCCGGGCGGCGAGGCGCTCGTCGTGAACGGCCACGCGCTCAACGAACCGTCCCGCAGCCGTCAGAAATGCCGCCGATACCCCCTCGTACAGCCGCTCGACACCGGTCGTCTCGACGCTGACCACCGTCGCGTCACGCTCTCTCAGCGCCTCGACGACCGTTTCCCGACAGTGCTGTTCGGCCGCCAGCAGACCGCCACCCGGACAGTCCCCGGCATCGACGACCAGCCGTTCACCGTCGAACGAGTGCACACACCGGCAGCCCTCCGCGGGCTCCGACCCGAGGAGTCTCTCTCGCACGTCCAGCATACCCTCTGCTGGCCCTGTGATGATAGTTAAACCCACGCAAGCCCGGCACGTCTACACGGCTCGGAGGACGCGCGGAGGCCCCTATGCTCAGGAGATGTCACCGGTGATCTGATCGCGGAGCACGTCCGCGACGGCGTTGGCGGCAGTCTTCCAGTCCGCCGGCCAGGGCCCGCCGCGTTTCGGTGGGTCGAGACCCAACTCGACCGATGTGTACGACAGCCGGTCGACCGTCTCCGCGGCGACCTGCCCGACGAACTCGGCGTTTCGCCGCTTCGACGAGACCCCGCCCCGTTGCAGGTCGTAGTAGCCGGTGAACAGCTGGAAAACGGCGACCCGCTCTGTGTCGAACGCGCCGCTCTCGAGGTGACGGAACAGCTTCGCGGTGTTGTCTGCCGGGTCCGCGCGGCGCCACTCCAGTTCGACGAGATACCGCTCCCCGCCGCCGTCGCCGGCGATATCGACCCGTGTCCCTGCGACAGATGCCTCGGTCTCCCACGCGACCGACAGGCAGCGTTCCTCGAGTGCCCTCTTGAGGTAGCTCTGTACCGTTGTTGCGAACTCGCCCACATCGTCGGTACGCAGCTCGGGCTGATAGCGTTTCGCCCGTGCCGCCGCAACCGGCACCCTCTTGACCGGTGGGCCGGAAAGAGCGCAGTAAATGGTCCTGACGACGGCGGTCGTGACACTCGCGGTGGCAGCACTCGCGAGCGCGTTCATGGCCTGGACAATCGGTGCAGGCTCGTCCGGGTCGACACCGTTCGCGCCGGCTGTTGGTGCAAACGCCATCTCCATTATGCGTGCCGGGTTCTTGGTCGGGTTGCTCGGCCTGCTCGGCGCGGTGTTACAGGGTGCGAACGTCACCGAGGCCGTCGGGACGGAACTGGTCACCGGCGAGACGCTCTCCGGTTCCGCGGCCGCGGTGGCGCTCGTCATCGCGGCTTCACTGGTCGCCGTGGGCATCTTCACCGGCTACCCCATCGCGACAGCGTTCACCGTCACCGGTGCCGTCATCGGCGTTGGACTGGCGATGGGTGGTGGCCCGGCGTGGCCAAAGTACGGCGAGATTGGTGCCCTCTGGGTCGGCACACCGTTCGTCGGCGGCGGTGTCGCGTACGCGACCGCTCGACTACTCCGCAACGAGGCGCGGTCAACGGTCCGCACACTCGGCGTTCTGGGCGGTGTCGTCGGTCTCATCCTCGGGAACGTCCAGTTCGTCTTTCTCGCACCGGGCAGCGAACAGGCCTCGCTCTCCCGCGCCGTCGTCACCCGGTTCGGCGGTGGTTCGGTCGTCTACGCCGTGACCTCGCTCGCGGTGGCGCTTCTGGTCGGCGGACTGCTCGTGAGTCGGGCACGGCGCAACCCTGCCCGGACACAGCGGCGGTTCCTGCTCGTGCTCGGCGGTCTGGTTGCGTTCTCGGCCGGCGGCAGTCAGGTCGGACTCGCCATCGGCCCGCTGGTGCCGCTGTTCGGCGAGTTTGACGTGCCGCTCGTGGCGCTCCTTCTCGGCGGCGGACTCGGCCTGCTCGTCGGCTCCTGGACCGGTGCCCCCCGGATGATAAAGGCACTCTCGCAGGACTACTCCGCGCTCGGTCCCCGCCGGTCTATCGCCGCGCTTATCCCCTCGTTCGCGCTCGCACAGACGGCTGTCTTCTTCAGCATTCCCGTCTCGTTCAACCAGATTATCGTCTCCGCCATCGTCGGCAGTGGCTACGCCGCGGCGGGCGGCGGTGGCGAGGTCAGCGCGGCCAAACTCGGCTACACTGTGCTCGCGTGGATTGCCTCACTCGCCGGGGCGTTCGCGCTCAGCTACGGGGCGTTCACCCTCCTGACGGCACTGATCTGAGCGCCCGCATATCGAAGATACCGACCACCTTGTGAACTATCGTCTCAAACGAGGGTATGCTCATCAGATAACTCTCGTACCGTTTCGTCGGGACCCCACACCCACAGTACCACGGCTTAACACAGATACCGAGCCAGTTTCGCCGTGCGCTGAGAGTCACCGCGGCGCGGCGGCGGTCGTGTGACGCGACGCGTCGCGGGCGGGAGCGTCACCTGTTCGCCACGTCCGATGATGGCGTTTTAGTAAGTTCGCGGGCTACCGGACGCCGTGACAGAGGAGTTGCTGACGGCCATCGCACCCGACACCGAGGAGGCGCTCGCGCTCGTTGAGGCGGGCGAGGAGCGCGGACTGTTGTGTACGCTCTTCGGCCGGTGTCGTGTCGTCTACGAGGGCCGCGCGTCGAGCAGACTCGACCCGGGTGACCGGCTCGTGGTGCTCAAACCTGACGGGACGGTACTGGTTCACACCGACGAGGGTCAGCAGCCGGTCAACTGGCAGCCGCCGGGCTGCACCCACGAGGCCGCTGTCGAGGGTGGTGAGTTCGTCGTCCGGAGCCACCGGAGCAGTCCGGCGGAGGAGCTTGTGGTGCGTTTCGAGCGGCTCCGGCACGCGACAGCCTACGAGGTGACAGACCCCGCAAATCTGGCGCTGACCGGCACCGAGGAGGACCTCCGTCAGCGGCTTCTCGACGACCCGGAACTGCTGGAACCGGGGTTCGAACCGCGCGCCACCGAGCGGGAGACCTCTGCCGGCGCGGTCGACATCTACGGAGAGGACGCCGATGGCAACGTCGTGGTGGTCGAACTCAAGCGCCGGCGGGTCGGACCCGACGCTGTCAGCCAGCTCAACCGCTATGTTGAGACGCTCGAACGCGACCTCCACACCGGAACGACCGTCCGCGGGGTTCTCGTCGCTCCGTCGGTCACCGACACCGCCCGGCGGTTGCTCGCCGAGCGTGACCTGGACTTTGTTTCACTCGCCCCCGCGCCCGACTGACCGACACTCCGGCCTGGTGAGGACTCACCGCTCGCTCTCGGCCCATCTCTTCAGTTCGGCGAGCGTGTTCAGCGCCTCCAGCGGGGTCATCGTCGCAACGTCGACCTCGCTGAACCGTCTGCGGAGCAGCTCGGCATCGATGTCGGTCTCTTCCCCGGCGTTGGTGTCTGTTCGTTCCACTTGGTGCGACGCCGTCTGCGAATCGCTGTCCGTGTTGGTCATTTGCTTGGGGGCTCCGATCTCTGTTCCCGGAGTGGCGGTCTCCCCAGCGCCTGTCTCCTCTGTGTCTGTACCCGTTTGGTCGAGTCCTCGGGTGCTCGAACGGTCGAGGAGCTCGCGCGCCCGGTTGACGACAGCCTCGTCGATGCCGGCGGTGGCAGCCACCTCGACACCGTACGATGCATCCGCCGTGCCGCGTTCGACATCGTGCTCGAATACGACCCCCGCGTCGGTGCGCTCGGTCCGGAAGTAAAGATTGTACGCGCCATCGAGGTCGGCCGCCACCGCCGTCAGGTCGTGGTGGTGGGTCGCAAACAGCGTCAGCGCGCCCACCTCGTCGTGGAGGTGTTCGGTGACCGCCCGCGCGATGGCGAACCCGTCGGCGGTGCTGGTGCCCCGGCCGACCTCGTCGAGTAACACCAGCGAACGCTCCGTCGCACTGTCGAGGATGGTCGACAGTTCGTCCATCTCGACCAGGAACGTCGACCGTCCGCCGGCGATGTCGTCGCTCGCCCCGACGCGCGTGAACACGCGGTCGAACACCTGCATCCGGGCCGCGTCCGCGGGCACGAAACTCCCGGCCTGTGCGAGGATGGCCGTCAGCGCAACCTGGCGCATGTAGGTGGACTTGCCGCTCATGTTCGGCCCGGTGACCACCGCCAGTCGCTCTGCCGGGCCGAGTCGCGTGTCGTTCGGAACAAACGCCTCCTCGGTCCGCTCGACGACGGGGTGACGACCCCCTTCGATACGGATACCGCCGGCATCCCCGTTCCTCCCGGGGTCGACACCGACCGACGGCCGGGTGTAGTCGTGTTCGGCCGCAACTGTCGCGAACCCGACGAGCACGTCGAGTTCGCCGAGCGCGTCGGCGAGCGCCTGCACACGCTCTGAGGCCTCGGCAACATCTGACCGGACCTCGCAGAACAGGTCGTACTCCAGTTCGTCGGCCCGCTGCTCGGCGCGGATGATCTCGTCTTCCCGTTTCTTCAGCGCGGGCGTGTAGTAGCGCTCGGCGTTTTTCAGCGTCTGGCGACGCTCGTAGTCGTCGGGAACCCGGTCGAGGTTGGCGTCGGTCACCTCGATGTAGTAGCCGTGGACCGAGTTGTAGCCGACCTTCAGCGAGTCGATACCGGTGCGCTCGCGCTCGCGTACTTCGAGGTCCTCGACCCAGGCCTTCCCGTCCCGTTCGGTCTCCCGGAGTCCCGCGAGTTCCTCGTCGTACGCCGGTCGGACGACCCCGCCCTCGGTGAGTTCCTGTGGCGGGTCCGACACGATAGCCGTCTCGATGAGCGAGCGCACCTCCGGCAGCGGGTCGAGCGCCTCGCGGAGCGCGGCAAGCGGTTCGCAGTCGGTGTCCGCGAGCGCGTCGCGCAGTTCGGGCACCACCGACAGACTGTCCGCGAGCGACCGGAGGTCCCGGGCGTTCGCTCTCGTGCGTGCGACCCGGGAGATCAGCCGCTCGATATCGTACACCTCCCGGAGCTGGTCGTGGACCCGCTCGCGGACCTGGACCCGCTCGCGGAGTTCGCCGACGGCGTCGTGACGGGCCGCGATGCGGTCGGCGTCGAGCAGCGGCCGGCGGAGCCACGCGTCGAGTGTCCGCCGCCCGAGCGCCGAGGCCGTCTCGTCGACCACCGCCACGAGCGTGCCGCCCTCGCGACCGTGGACCGCGCGCGGTTCGAACAGTTCCAGACTGTCGATTGCCACCGCGTCCAGCAGCATGTACTCGTGTGGGTCGTACCGGGTGAGGTGGTTGATGTAGTCGAGACGTGTCTGCTCGCCGCCGCGGGCGTACTCGGCGTACGACAGCAACGCCCCGCAGGCGCGCAGTTCACACGTACCCCCGAGCAGTCTGTCGGGGTCACCGACGTACTCGTTGAGACGGTCACGGGCGGCCCCGAGCGCGAACGTCGCCTGTTCGTGTGTGGTACGGACCACCCCCTCCGGGAGTGCGTCGGCCGGGGCGTCCGGTCCGACGACCACCTCCGCGGGGTCGAACCGGCCGAGTTCGTCCGCGAGTTCCGCCCGCGTGTTGGTGCTCGTGGCGTAGAACTCGCCGGTCGAGACATCGAGCACCGCGAGTCCGAGCGACCCGTCGGCGGCCACCGCGGCCACGTAGTTGTTGCGCTCGGTGTCTAGCAGTTCGTTCTCGGTGAGTGTCCCCGGAGTGAGTACGCGGGTCACCGCGCGGTCGACAACACCGGTTGTCTCCTCGGGGTCCTCAACCTGGTCGGCAACCGCGACCTGGTAGCCGGCCTCCAGCAACCGGTCGACGTAGGACTCGGCGTTGTCGATCGGGATACCCGCCATCGCGTACGTTCCCGTGGAGTCCTCCCGCTGTGTGAGCGTGATCTCACAGCGACGGGCAACCGTCTCGGCCGCCCCGCAGAACGCCTCGTAGAAATCTCCCACCTGGAATAGCACGAGCGCGTCGTCGTACCGGTCACACAGTTCGAAGTACTGGGTCATCATCGGCGTGAGTTCCGCGCGACGCTCGCGCATCTTCTCGGGTGGGCCCAGTGCTGTATTCATATCTGTTTCCCCGGCGTCGAAAGGCAAATACCTTGCACTTTTCAGGGTAGACAGAGAGCACACAGGCATGGATAGTGACCGCACACGTGCAAAGCAAGCGGCGGGCCAGAGTGCCGCCCGTGCTGTCGAGGATGGCTCTGTCGTGGGGCTCGGAACTGGCAGCACCGCGGCCGAGGCGATCGGTCATCTCGGTGAGCGTGTCGACTCCGGGCTGGATATCCGCGGGGTTCCGACCTCCTACCAGTCCCGGCGACTCGCCCGCGATGCGGGTATCCCACTGACGACACTCGCAGACGCTGTTCCCGATATCGCAATCGACGGCGCAGACCAGGCTGCCGGCTGTGACCTCGTGAAGGGTGGGGGCGCGGCACACGCACGCGAGAAGGTGGTCGACGCCGCCGCCGACCGTCTGCTGGTCGTCATCGACCCGACGAAACTCGCAGACCGGCTCGACCACCCCGTGCCGGTCGAGGTACTGCCCGACGCGAGGGTGCCGGTCGAGACCGCTGTCGAGGAACTCGGCGGCGAGCCGACGCTCCGGTCGGCCGCACAGAAGGACGGCCCCGTCGTGACCGACAACGGCAATCTGGTGCTCGACTGTGCGTTCGGCCCGCTCGACTCCCCGGGTGCCCTCGCCACCGACCTGGACGGGGTTCCCGGGGTCGTTGCACACGGCCTGTTCGTCGGCCTCGCCGACGAGCTACACGTCGGGAGCCCCGAGGGCGTGGACCGACGAAACTGTTAGCGGGCCTCCCGGGAGAGGTCAAAACGGGTTGCTACGACCGGCGCAGGGCAGCGAGCGCCTCGGCGGCCTCCCGGGCGGCCTGGAGATTATCGCGCGCACGACGCGGGTCGTCCGTTTCCTCGGCACGCCGGCTGAACAACGTGAGCGTCCGAACCAGCGACGCACGCGCCTGCCCGACGCCCGCCCCGCTGTCGGTGCCCTCCGGCGGAGTCGGTGGCCCTGTATCCCCGGTCGGGGCCGTGTGACTGTCTGGTTCTGTCTGTTGTTCCCGTCCGGTAGTCTTCTCGGCCTGTGTCTCCGCGGTCTCACCGTCCTCGCCGCCGAACACCACGCGGGTGTCGTCGTCCGGTGTCGTGACCTCAACCTCGGTGCCGTTGGACTCGTCTGTCCGGTCTCCGCGCTCCACCGGGCGTTCGCAGGTCGCACAGAACTCCTGGCCGTCGTACCGGAAGATAGGGTCACCACACTCCGAACAGTGGGCGTTTGTCATCGTGGCCCCCTGCAGGAGCAGTTCGCTCATCCGCTCTGTCGCCTCCCGTTCCGTTCTGTCCTGTTCGTACTTTTCCCTGAGTCGCTCGCGTTCGGCCTCTCTGTCGAAGTCACTCATACACGGGTTTCGGGGGTGAAGCTGAATATGGCTTGCGGGCTGTTCTCCCCACAGGGTGACACGGAGCCGACCCCGGCTACTCGGCTGTGCTGACCCGCACAGAACAGGCCGAGCAGAACATTACATAAGGCTTATTCCCGACGTTCTACTCAGACAGTCTAATGAGCAACTGGCAGGACCAGCTCGGCGGTGAGGACGAGACGAGGGCCCTCGTCGACTGGCTGGCGAAGTACTATCACTATCCGGTGTTGCTTGTCGTCATCGGGTTCGCCCTGTGGAACCGGGTCCGGAACTACTCGAACTTCATTGTGGACGGGAACGTTCTGTACAGCGGTAACGACGCATGGTACCACATGCGCTCGACGGAGTACGTCATCAACAACTTCCCGGAGACGATGCCGTTCGACCCGTGGACGTTCTTCCCACAGGGAACGGCGAACAGCCAGTTTGGAACAATCTTCGACCAGTTGATTGCACTGGCCGCGCTGGTCGTCGGGGTCGGTTCCCCGAGTCAGGGAACTGGACGGTTCGTGCTGCTTATCTCGCCCGCGATATTCGGTGTGATGGTGGCGGTTCCGGCTTACCTTATCGGAAAGCGTCTGGGAGGGCGGTTCGGTGGTATCGTCTCGGTGATGTTCGTCGCCTTTGCCCCAGACCGGCTGCTCGACCTGAGTCTGGCGGGCTTTTCCGATCACCAGGTCGCCGAGGCGCTGTTCATGGGGCTCGCGGTGCTCGGCCTGATGGTCGCGCTCCGGGCTGCCGAGCGCGAGTTGCCTGCCTACGAACTGCTGTTGCAACGGGAGTTCGACCTCATCCGCGGGACACTCGGCTGGTCACTGCTCGCGGGCGTCGCGTTCGGGGTGTACATGTGGGTGTGGCCGCCTGGGGTCTGGCTGTACGGTATCTTCGGTATCTTCTTCCTGGTCCACATGAGCGCCGAGCACGCCCGCGGGCGGAGTCCGGAACACACGGCTTTTGTCGGGGCGATCGTGTTCGCAACGGCCGGGCTCCTCCAGCTCGCCGCTGTCCGGGAGCTCGGTCTCTCCCCGACCAATCGGACGCTCCTGCAACCGGTGTTCGGGCTGGTCGGTGCGGTCGGTATCGTGGGGCTCGCCTGGTTCTCCCACGAGGTCCACCGGCGCAACCGCTCCGCGCTCGCCTATCCCGCGGGTATCGTCGGCTCCATCGTCGGTGGGATTGTCGTTGTTGCGGTGCTCTCGCCAGGTCTGTTCGACTTCGCCGTCAACCAGTACGACCGGGTGTTTGGGGCCACCATCGACTGGCTGAACACCGTTGTCTGGTTCGCCGATATCTCGATGGAGGCGGGCGCCGAATCGACGATCGGCGAGGGGAGCCCCGGCAGTTTCGCCGACATCAGAAGCTTCTATCAGTTCGCGTCGTTCACGGCACTGCTCGGTGCCGCTGCGCTCCTCGTGAGACAGGTCTTCGACGACAGGCCCCGAGGTGAGGAGCTGCTGCTCGTCGTGGTGAGCATCTTCATGCTGATTGCGACGTTCACACAGATCCGGTTCGCCTACTATCTGACAATCGTCATCGGTGGGCTGAACGCCGCGCTGGTCGGGTTCATCATGCGACTCGCCGGGACACCGGACCGGGGGTCGCTGCCCGAGACCTACCAGATTCTCACCATCGTGGTCGTCCTGCTCGTGATGTTCGTTCCGTTGCTTGGGGTTCCGCTCGTTGGCGGCGACAACACCGCGGTCGGACTGGCCGACGACCAGAGCGAACCCGGCAGTGTCACGGGTTGGAGTGACAGCCTCGACTGGATGGCCGAGAACACCCCCGAACCGGGCACGTACGCCAACCCTGACGGCGAACCGATGGACTACTACGGCCAGTACGAGCGCACCGGCAACTTCGATTACCCCGACGGTGCCTACGGTGTGCTGTCGTGGTGGGACTACGGTCACTGGATAACCGCGAAGGGTGAGCGAATCCCGAACGCCAACCCGTTCCAGCAGAACGTCCGTCCGGCCGCCGAGTTCCTGCTCGCCCAGGACGAGAGCGAGGGGCTCGACATCCTCGAAGAGGAGTTCCAGGACAGCGAAACCGCGAAGACACAGTACGTGATGATAGACGCGCTGATGGTCGAGACCGAGGCCCGGTTCGGCGGCAAGTTCTTTGCTCCGGCCGACTTCCACCCCGACTTCGAGCGCGGTGATTTCTACCGGCGAATGACCTCCGAGGCCGGGAACACCGCCATCGTGAACAAGCAGAACTACTACGAGTCGATGATGGTCCGGCTGTACCACTACCACGGGAGCAACACCCAGCCGGACCCGTTCGTCACGCAGTGGGTCGGACAGGAGACACGTACCAGCGACGGGGGAGCGTTCGTCGAGATGCCACAGGGCGAGAACCAGAGTGCGGTCGAGTTCGTCGACAACATATCGGCGGCGCGAAGCATGACCGAGAACGACCCGACGAGCCAGGTCGGTGGTATCGGTGCCAGCCCCGTTGAGGAGGTGCCCGCGCTGAAGCAGTTCCGACTGGTCTACGATGATAGGGTGCCGGCAGTTCCGTTCACCGGCGGCGAGGACGGGGCACTCACCGAGGCCCGCAACAGCGGAATCAGCACCGGACCGTTTGCCACCGTCGCCAACCAGAATCTTCCGCTGATGAACAGCAGTCTTCGGCAGGAGGCCCGGGGCCAGAAGAACGAACTGGACACGATGTTCCGGACAACCCCCTCGTTCACGAAGACGTTCGAACGGGTGCCGGGTGCCACCATTCGAGGGTCACTCCCGGACAACGCCAGCGAACACGACGTGCTCAACGTCTCCGAGGGTGACACCATCGGCATCAGCGTGCCGATGAACATGGTCCACGGCGAGCAGTTCACCTACTCACAGACGGTCACCCTCGACGAGAACCTCGAGTTCAACACGACTGTCCCCTACTCGACGACCGGCTACGACGAGTACGGCCCCGAGGAGGGCTACACCAACGTGAGTGTCCGGGCCAACAGCTCCTACAACATCCAGACCTCGCGCGCGTTCGACAACAACGAGAGCGCCTTTGTCTCGTTCGGTGCCAATGTGAACGTCACCGAGGGCCAGGTCATCGGCGAGGAGGACCCCGTCATCGAGGTCCAGCTCGAGGAACGGACCCAGCCGTTCAACTTCGATCTCGGTGGCGGCGGCAGTGGCGGTAGCAACAGTGGTGACACCAGCAACGGCGGCAGTAGCGGTGATAGCAACAACGGTGGTGACACCAGCAACGGCGGCAGTAGCGGTGATAGTAGCACGGGCGGTGCAGCAGGTGCGGTGGCGTCGATCGCCACGGCAGACGCACGGAGCGCCGACACGGCGAGTGTCCAGCAGGTTCCGGGCTGGTGACAGATGCCCACACAGGACGAGGAGGGTGTCGAAGACAGGGCTCGTCTGCCGGGCCACCTGCAGGAGCGACGGGAGACGGTCGCGGTGTATCTAAAGGGGTTCGCGATGGGGAGTGCGGCGACTGTGCCGGGTGTCTCCGGTGGGACGATAGCGCTCATCCTGGGCATCTACGACCGGTTTATCCGGGCGCTGACGGGTATCGACGGTCGACTGGCGAGACTCACAACGGATCTCCACCGGGCGGAGGGCCGCGAGCAGTTCCGTGTGGCCGTACACGAGCAGGACCTGCCCTTTCTGTTCGTGCTGTTCGCGGGTGTCGGGACGGCAGTGCTCACACTCGCCCGGGTCATCAGCGCGGCGCTCACCGCCGCACCGGGACCGATGTTCGCGCTCTTTGGCGGTCTCATCGCCGCGTCCGCGTTCGTGCTGTTCGACCGGCGGTGGCTGACCCGACTCCGACACGGTATCGCCGCCGTTGCAGGGTTCAGTGTCGCCTTTATCGTCGCGGGCGTCTCCAGCTTTGGACTGTTCCCGGAGACACTCCCGGTCGTGTTCCTCGCGGCCGCCATCGCAATCTCCGGGATGGTTCTTCCGGGGCTGTCCGGGTCGTTTCTCCTACTCTTGCTTGGGCAGTACGAGTATCTCACCGGCGTTGCGAGTCAGATGACCGACCACGCTGCGACGCTCGCCTCGGGGACAGTTCCGCCGGGGCTGACCGCCGACCTGACTGTGATTGCCACGTTCGGGGTTGGCGCTCTCGCGGGCTTTTTTACGACAGCACACGCCGTCAGCGCCGCGCTGGAGCGGTACCCCGGTGCCACGTTCGCGTTTCTGGTGAGTCTGATGGTCGGGGCGCTCAACTACCCCCTCAGTCGCATCTACAGCGAGACCGACCCGTCGGCGGTACCCCTCGCAATCGTGGTGCTCGCGGCGCTTGCCGGCGCGGCTATCGTGCTCGTGTTCGACCGTTACACGAAAGATCTCGAGTACGGCGAGAGCGATGCGTTCGCCGACGAGCGGTAGCCCAGTTGTCGGGTGCTCATACCGTCGGCTGTAACTTCGTGGAACGATTCGGCACCCCGGGGTACCGAACTGTGCCATATGCTTACAGCCGACAGTATCACTCCTCGTCGGCGCGGAACCGGTGGCCACACTCCGGACACTCGAGTTCGTCGTGACGCAGTGCGACGCTGTGTTCGCGCACGTCGCGCATCACCTCGGAGATGCGCTCCTCGGCCTCCAACTCCTCCTCGACAGTCAGGTCGACACCCTCGACCTCGAGGAGGAACTTCGCCACCTCGGTTGACTCGTACATCACGTCGTCGAGTTTCTCGGCGGTGAAGAACTCGCTCATCGCGCCGTAGAGAAAGGTTGCACCGGCCTTCCGGACCTTTTCCTCGAAGGAGGCGCGGGCCTGATTAACCGCCTGTGGCGTGTACGTGTCGGTCATAAACGGCACCAGATGTGGGAGATTCTCGCCGATCTTTGTCATCTCGACGCCGGTCTCGGTCCTGAAATCCGCACAGAGCCGGGCGATAGCCCACTCCCGGGCGGTGATGTAGCTCCGCTCGCGCAGAAACTCGTTTGCCCGGTCGTAGGTGCTACCCTCTATCTTGGAGAACTTGTCGTAGCTGTGCACGTCCTCGGGGACCGGCCCGGCGCGGGTGTCCACACCGTCTGCTCGGTCACCGGCCTCACCACCCGGACTGTCGGTGTTGGGGTCACCCCCCGACCGGCCGGGGTCGACACCCCCGGTACTGCCGTCATCGTCAGACGGCTCCTGTTCGGTCCCGTTGTCGTTGTCATCGACCATGCCGTGGGGATGGCGTGGGTCGTCAAAAGCGTGTCGGGGGCGTTTTGTATCCCGGGACACGAGATGCTGTATGCGCGTCATCGTCGGCGTGAACGGCAGTGAGAGTGCGATGGCGGCGCTCGTCGCGGCTACCGAGCGCGCCAGAGCGGTAGACGACGACCTGACAGTCGCGGTGTACGGGGGCCCGGATCCGGTCGACGTTGTCGAGACACGGGTACGCGACAGGCTCTCGACGCTTGACATCGATGCGCCTGTCGAACGTCTTGAGGGACATCCAGGAGGGTTGTTGGTCGAGCGCGCCGAGCAAGGGGGGTTCGACCGCATCATTCTCCCCGGCGGAACACGGAGCCCGCTCGGCAAGATACAGTTTGACAGCACCGTCGAGTTCGTTCTTCTGAACGCACAGACCGCCGTCACACTCATCAGATGACCAGAACGTACCCGGAGGAGGCAGTCAGCGGATTCCCGCAACCGACACGCGAGGTGACCGACAGCGAGGGTCGCACCATCCTGCTGTGTTGCCCCAACGAGTCCGAGCGCCTCGTCGAGATGTACCTCGCGTTCGACCCCGCCGACAGGGCACAGGGTATCCCTCCTGTCGAGGAGTCGACCATCCGCGAGTGGCTCGACCGCATCACCGGACCGGACACGCTGAACCTGGTCGCACGCCACGGAGACCGCACCGTCGGACACGTTGTCTTCGTCGGCGACACCGAGTACGAACTCGCCATCTTCGTCCTGCAGGCCTACCAGAACGCCGGTATCGGCACCGCACTCCTCCGGACTGCGCTCGGCGCCGCCGCCGCGACCGGTATCGAGCGTGTCTGGCTCTCCGTGGAGCGGTGGAACAACGCCGCTATCGCGCTCTACCGGCGTGTCGGTTTCGAGGCCGCTGACACCCCGGAGTTCGGAATGGAGATGACACTCCGGCTCGACGTTACCGAGTGAGGACTCCGGCTTCGGATCCGAACCTGGAGTTCGATCCCGACCCCGGACCGGTTCGATCTGGCTCTGGCTCTGACCTCAGCTCGTTTCAACTCGGATCCCGATTCCGGCCCTAGATTCGGGCCCCGGTTACAGTTCGATGTCGGCGACCACCGACCGCAGCTCCGCTCCGCTCAGGTCGCCGGCCACCGCGACAGTCGTGCCGGCCTCGCTCCAGACGGCAACCGAGGCGAACTCGCCCGCGAGGAGGCGGACCTCGCGACCGTCGACGGTCACCGTCTCGCTCCCGTAGAGCGGAACCCGGTTCAGGTTGACGGTCCGGTCGACCTGGCCCACGACGACCGACGACCCCTCGTCGGTGTACGCAGCGGCGGCGATCTCTGTCGGCTCCAGACCCGAGACGGCGGTGAGCGACGGCGCCTCACCGGTGAGAGTCGCCCCACGCTCGAACGTCCACCCATCACCAGGAACGGCAGCCCCGACTGACGTCACCGTCTCGAACGCCTCGGGACTGTCCGCCGTTGTGACGCTCAGACTGGCCAGTTGCGACGCTCCCGGTGGCTCGAACGTGCTGTCCGCCGGCGAGACGTCGAATCTCGTGTCGACCACGTCGACTGTCACTGTCAGCCCCGGTGCCGTCGTCTCCTGTTTTAGTACCGTGTCCGACTCTGCGCCGGTCCACAGCCGCGTCTCGGCCTCGATGTCGGGGTGCGTTATTAGGAGTTTGTTTGCCTCCTGCCCGTCGATACTCGTCGTGCCGACGCGCTCGACTGTCACCGCCGACGCATTGAACTCACCCACGAGTGACTCGTCGATGCGCTCTCTCAACTCCCCGCTGTCCCAGTCCTCCGGGTAATCGAACTGCGAGAGGTTGTTCGGGAGCTCGAACCCGGAGTGGTTGAACTCCGAGTAATTGGAGAACTCCTCCGGAAGCTCGAACTCGGAGGAGTTGAACTCAGAGAGGTTGTCCGGGAACTCGAACTCAGATGAGTCAAACTCTGAGAGACTGTCCGGGAACTCGAATCCGGAGAGGTTGCCCGGGAGCTCGAACTCAGATGAGTCAAACTCTGAGAGATTGTCCGGGAACTCGTCCGGGAACTCGAACTCTGAGAGGTCCTCGGAGAGCCCACCGGGGAGTTCCCCGCCGGTGCCGGCGAGGCTCCCGCTGTTGATATCACCGGCGAGACTGTTGTTGTTCAGCACGTCGGCGACAGTGGCGTTCGCTGGAAGACTCTCAAGTTCACCGCCGACACCCTCTGGCAGTTCACCGTCGAACCTCTCGAGCAGCGTCGAGAGTTCGGTATCGAGGCCGGTGCCTCCGGGGAGAGCAGAGAGTCCGGGCCGGGCAGGGGCCTCGGTGCCGCCGCGGAGGCTGGCGGTCAGGCTGTTCCCGTCCCGGTCGAGCACGCCGGTCAGACCGGTGAGTGAATCGTAGCGCCAGACAGTTCCGTTGTCGATGCCCGTCAGTACGTAGTACCCATCACCAGAGGCGTTGAGTCGCATCTGGTCTGTGCCGGCGGCCGCAGCCGACACCTCGAACTCGGTCGTCCTGTTTGCGGCCTCGACAGTAACGACCGCGTCGGTCGAGACCGACTCGGCGTCCGCGTACGTCTCCTGCACGTCCGACAGAACCTCCTCTCCGGTCCGCTCGTCGGACCCGGAGTCCATCGCCCCGAGCGCGAATCCTGCGACCACCGCGACAGCGACCGTTGCGAGGAGGAGGGCGGCGATTGCGACTGACCGTGTCCGTCCGCTGTCGTCGAATTTCATCATCGTATTGTACGTGACGCACACACTTGTATGCTCCGTATGTGGCTCCCCGACAGCGGCCAGATTGCTCGCCGCCGTGGCGTCGACCGACAGCCCGGATACGTCCGCTGTCGTGCGATTAGTCGGTGCGGAATCCCCTGACCGTCGCACGACGGCGAAAGGTTCACCCCCGCTGGGCACGTATAAACAGGAGAATGGCAACATCGCCTTCTGATCCGGTAGTATCTATCGATAACGTCAGAAAGGAGTATCAACTCGGCGGGACCGTAACAGCACTCGACGGTGTCGACCTGTTGTTCGAGCCGGGGTCGTACACCGCGGTGATGGGGCCGAGCGGGTCCGGCAAGAGCACGCTGTTGAATCTCGTTGGCGCCCTGGACACGCCGACGAGCGGTGATGTCATCGTCGCCGGCGAGAACGTGGCAAGACTCTCCGAGACCGAGCGGGCTGCCCTCCGCGGGACACGCATCGGCTTCATCTTCCAGACGTTCAATCTGATGCCGCGCCTGACTGCCGTAGAAAACGTCGCACTGCCGCTGATGTTCGCTGAGTGGAGTCGTTCGCGTCGTCGTGAGCGGGCGGAAACTCTGCTCACCGACGTCGGCCTAGGAGACCGGTTCGACCACCTCCCGCAGGAGCTGAGCGGTGGCCAGCGACAGCGGGTCGCAATCGCTCGCGCGCTCTCCTCGGACCCGGAGCTCATCCTCGCCGACGAACCGACCGGCAACGTCGATACCGAAACCGGTGCCGAGATAATGTCGCTCCTGCGTGACGCGAACGACCGGGGCAACGCGGTGTTGCTTGTCACCCACGAGCGACGGATCGCCGAACACGCCGACCGGATTATCAACGTCCGCGACGGCGTCGTCGAAGGTATCGAACAGGTCGAGCACACGAGGCCGGTCGGAACAGAGGCCGAAATCGGGGAGAGAGCCGTTGGAGCCGGCCAGGAGACAACGGGGGAAACCCGATGAAATCACGCGACGGTGTCCGGATCGCGCTCCGGTCGTTGACGGGTCACCGACTGCGCTCGGCGCTGACAGTCGTCGGCATCGTCATCGGAATCGGGACGGTCATCATCTTCGCCAGCTTCGGGACGAGCGTCCAGACCGACGTTGTTGGTGAGTTCGAGGACACCGCAGCGAGCGAGATTCTGGTAGTGACCGGTGATGTGGGGCTGGACCCCGACGACGGCTCGTTTGGCCCCCCGCCGTCACCGGGCAATCTCGACAGCTTCGCGCTCCCAGGCGTGACGACACACGACCTCGAACAACTCCGGGACACGGACGGGGTGAACGCTGTCATTCCACGGGCCGAACTCGACGCCGTGACGGCGCTCGAGTACGACGGACAGCGACAGCCACAGACGGTCATAGCGACCAGTCCGTCGGCGTTCCCCGAGGACAACATCGTCAGAGGCCAGTCGTTCGAGCAGGGCGAGTCCGACCAGATGGTGATGACCGAGCGTGCCGCCGCGGCGTTCGAGGGCAACCTCTCGGTCAATGACACGGTTACGATCGAACTCGGCGAGGAGAACAAGACAGTCGAGGTCGTCGGTATCGTGAGTCAGGCCCGCGGCGGACTGAACCTCGTCGGCGGATTCAGCACCGAGGCGTACGTTCCGACGGAGCCGTACTACCAAGAGTATGGGGAGACCGTCAGGTCGCCCTCCCAGGGGGTCGACCAGGCCGCGTACCGGCAGGTCACACTGGTCGCCGAACCGGACCGGGTGACCGACACCAGCAGCACGGTTGAGACCTACTTCGAACAGGAGTCCGACGCGGGGCAGGTCATTGATGGCGGCGTGACGGTGCAGTCGGCCGCGGAGATCGTCGACGGTATCGAGGAGGTGCTGGGTGACATCATCAGACTCGTCTCCGGTATCGGTCTGCTGGCGTTGTTGGTCGGCGCGTTCGGCATCGCGAACATCATGCTCGTCAGCGTGACCGAGCGGACAAAGGAGATCGGCATCATGAAGGCAAACGGGGCGCGGAACCGCGCGGTGATGGGGCTCTTTCTCGCGGAGGCGGTGATGCTCGGACTGGCGGGCGCGGTTGTCGGGATTCCGGCCGGCCTCGCGGTCGGGTACGGTGCCTCGGCGTACGCGGAGGTCGGGTTCACCGTTCCCTACGGTTGGATTCTGGTGGCGACACTGATGGGTATCGCGACGGGTGTCGTCTCCGGGCTCTACCCGGCCTGGCGGGCGGCACGGGTCGACCCGATCGACGCGCTGCGCTACGAGTGAGTCGACCGGGATACCAGAGGTTTTGAGCACGGGGAGCGAACCGGAAGGCGTGACGGCGGACAGTGAGGCGTCCGAGAGCGGGACGCAGGCAACCGACAGTGACGAGTCCAGAGCCCCGGAACTCCCCGACGGGTTGCGACTGTACGGCGAGGTCGTCGCCGTCGAGCGGGTTCCGGCCGCCGAGGTGCCGGAGACGTTCCCGGTCGCCGTCTGGACCGACGAGGCGCTCGCACTCGAGTTCGAGTTCAAGCGCCACGACGGCCGGGCACGGACCTACTTCTCGCTCCCCGAGACCGACCCTGACGACCGACTCGCGACACTGCTCGACGTGCAAGGGGTGACCGAACCCGAAGATGTGGCCGGGGCGGGTGTGCTGCTCGACATCGAGGACGGCCATCCGATACCGGTCTCCCGCGAGGGCGGGCGCCGGGGTGACCACCGCGCACTCTACGGGGTCTTTCTCGGGGTGTTCCCGAGTTTCCTCGTCGCGCTGGGGAGTTTCTTTGGGTTCGCCGACGCGCTGTTTTCGACGGTGTATCTCGGTGTGTACGTCGTCTGTACGTTCCTGATACTGCCGGTCTCCGTCTACGTCGACGCGCTGTACCTCCGGAGCACGACCGACTGGCAGGGGGGGCCGCTGCGCTGGGCGCTGCTCTCTGTTGTTCCTGCACTGTATGTCGTTGTTGTCCCCTACTACCTGCTCACGCGGGAGAACGCACGGCCGCTCGCGGTCGATGGCGCGAGCGCGTCCTGACCGGGGGGCCGTGAGTGCGAACCGCGTCGGTCACCCGCCGGTGACGACACCGCCATGGAGTTACTCTCGGTCCTGTTCGTGTTCTTTTTTTTCAGCCGTGGAGTCCGGGTTGGAACCGCCCCCGGACGGTGACTCGGATCCGGGGCCGGAGATAGAGTCGACCTCCGGCGTTGACGCCGACCAGCCACCGGATTTCACATCTGACAGCGACTCGGATTTGGAGTCGATATCGGAGGTCGTTCTGGACCGTGACTCGGGTTCGAGTTCGGACCCCGAGGCGGCCCCGGGGAGGGAGTCGGGGTCCAGTCCAGACCCGGAGACGGTATCCACGTTTGCTCCCGACCCCGAGAGAGAGTCAGGTTCGGACCCGGAGAGGGGCTCGGGGTCCGGTCCTGTCCCGGAGATGGAGTCAACCTCCGGCCCCGAACCGGAGAGGGAGTCGGAGTCGGATCCGGAGAGCGGCTCAGGGTCCGGTCCCGTCCCGGAGACGGCGTCCACGTTCGGTCCCGACCCCGAGAGAGAGTCGGGTTCAGACTCAGAGTTGAGGCCGGAACGAGCGTTCGAATCCGGGTCGGACACAGGTTCGGAGCGAGCGTCGGCACTCGGCTCCTGCTGCGGGCGTTGCTCGGAACCGGGTCCGGTCCCGGAGACCGGGTCGGGTTCTCTCTCTGCTCCGGACGGAAGCTCCGGGTCCGGCTCTGTGTCGGGTTCGGCCTCGGAGATGGGGTCAATATCGAGCCCACCTCCGGAGGGGGGGTCCGGGCGCTCCTCCGTCCCGGGGACAGAGTCCGTCCCCGATTCGGCACTGGACACGGATTCGAGGGGAGCCTCGGGACCAGACTGGGCCTGTTGCCGCTTCCGTTCCGGTCCGTCCCCCAGCCCGCTCTCGTCGGGTTTCCCGGTCTCGTCGCGTGCTCGACGGGCACGTGACCGGTTCTCCTGTGCTGTGGAGGTGTCCGACGTGGTGTGCCACCGGGCGAGTAACCCGACGGACAGCGCGCCGCCGACGCCGGCCACGAGAGCGACCGTGACCAGTTCCTGTCCCGTGGCCAGCAGTCCAACCACCGCCACCGCCGTCACCGCGAGTACGACGATACCGGCGACAAACTGCTGTGACCTCTCGACCCCATCCGCGTCGCGCTCTCTCCTCATTGTCCGAGATAACAGGGCACAGGGATATAAGTCGACCGGGCGTCGACCGTGATAGGACACCCAGACAAGAGCTATTATGCTGAGACCGATAGTGTCAGCATATGACACACTGTATTTATTAATAATCGATTTATATTTTGTCGTATGAACCCAGCACTCAAGAGTCGGGAACGGGCAGATCAGAGTCACTGTTCGCGTTCCCGGGACACTCAGGACAGTTCACCCCTGGAGGTGACCGGCTGGCACGAGGTGATACTACTGGTTGGGATGGGTTTGATCGGGGTGGCCCTGCTGGCGATGGTCGGCGCTGGCGTCGGGACAGCGAGCGGCGACGCTGCTGGTACCACCAGCCTCAGTTCCTGTGTGGCTGTCGATAGCGTGGGACCAGCCGAACTCGAGGGGGAGTCCGCGGCTAGCAGTCACAACCCCTGTTCCAGCGTTTACTCGGGCAACATCGGTCCCGGGGCGGCGCAGCAAAACGAGCGCGAGGCCGGGGAGTCGGGGACAGTCGCCCCGGAAGTCGCGAACGCGGAGGGGAAACAGGTCGTCATCGTCCGGGTCGAGTCCGGGGGACCGGCAGCAGGAGCGACTGCGACAACAGTCGGCCAACTCAGAGAGCGGGCGAGCAGGACACAGGCACCGATCGAGGGGTACGCCAGCCGGACCCCTGGCGTGAGCATCGAGAACAGCTTCTGGCTCGGCAACCTCGTCGTGGTGGAGATCGACCACGACCGGGCGGACGTGGACGAACTCGCAGCCGTGGAGAACGTGGCACACGTCGGCCCGAACTCCGAGGTGAGTATCGATCCAGTCTCGTCGAGCGGGCAGACGAGGCACGTCTCGGGAGCGAGCGGACCGGTGGCCCGTCACACGGGGCCGGCGCTGTTCGAGCGGCCGGGGTCGATCGCCGCGCCGGATCCGGACGTCGAACCGGCGTCGAGCCACACGACCTACGGCCTCGATCAGATAAACGCCTCCGAGGTCTGGAACACCTACAACACGAAAGGTGGAGGCATCACCGTCGCCGTACTGGATACCGGGGTCGACCCGAGTCACCCGGACATCACGCTCGGCAAGTGGGGGGAGTGGGACAGCAACGGGAATCCGGTCAACTCCAACCCACAGGACTACGCCACACACGGGACACACGTGAGCGGCACCGTCGTCGGGGGCAACGCGAGTGGGAGATACATCGGAGTCGCGCCGAACGCGACGCTGCACCACGGCGCCGTGTTGACAAGTTGCGGCGGGAGCGGCTGTTCCGGGACATCTGTCCAGATCATCGCCGGGATGCAGTGGGCGGTCAACAACAGCGTCGACGTGATATCGATGAGTCTGGGTGCACCGGGAACCCACTCGGAGTACATCTCTCCCGTTCGTGACGCGGTCAGTGCGGGAACAATCGTCGTCGTGGCAGCGGGCAACGAGGGCGCAGGGACGAGCCGGTCCCCTGGCAACGTCTACGAGGCAGTCGGCGTCGGCGCGTCGAACTCGAACGAGGATATTGCCTCGTTCTCCTCGGGAGAGACGATCGACACCGACACCGACTGGAGCAGCCCGCCCAACGACTGGCCCGAACAGTACGTCGTGCCGACGATTTCGGCACCGGGGGTCCTGGTCTACAGCGCGTCTGCCCTGAGCGGGAGCGATTATTTCTACGGGAATGGAACGAGTATGGCAACGCCCCACATCTCCGGTTCTATCGCGCTCCTCCAATCGGCGACCGGGCCGAACCTGACCCTCAACCAACTCGAAGACGCGCTGATCGAGACAGCGTCGAAACCCGCTGGCGAACCGGACAGACAGGACATCCGCTACGGCCACGGAATCGTCGACGTCAAGGCTGCTGTTGATCTGTTCACTGGCGCTGGCTATTTCCGGCCCAAAATCAACTCGACGAACTCGCCGGTCCTCCAGGGCGATACGCTCGAAGTCAACGCCACGATCGAGAACCTCGACACAGATACCGGCTCGCAGGAGATCATACTCGTGGTCAACGGCACGGAGCGGGACTCGACGAACGTCACTATCGATGGCGGCAACACGACGACGGTAACGCTTCACTGGAACACCGTCGAGGGAGACTCCGGAACGTACACCGCGACTGTCGCCAGCGAGAACACCAGTGATTCGACAGGCGTCACGGTGACCGGGCCCGCGAACTTCTCGGTGCGGATCGACGCGACGAACTCGCCGGTGACCGAAGGGGATTTCCTCGAGGTCGACGCCACGATCGAAAACACTGGGACCGAGAGTGCCAGCCAGACCGTCAATCTCACCATCGACGGAACGGTAATCGACTCGGAGAACGTGTACCTTGGAGGTGGCCAGTCGATCCAGGAGAGGTTCTACTGGGGCACCAGCGGTGGTGACGCCGGGACGCACACTGCAGCAGTAACGAGCGCGAACGACACCGCATCGACCAGTGTCACTGTGACCGAACCCCCGAATTTCACGGTGGCGGTCGACGCGACGAACTCGCCGGTCGTCGGCGGAGAGACGCTCAACGTCACCGCCACTATCGACAACACCGGCGACAAAACCGACACGCAGACGATCAACCTCTCCGTAGATGGGACGGTGGTCGACTCGACCACCGAGACAGTAAACCGCGGACAGTCGACGCAGGTCACCTTGCAGTGGGCCACCAGCAGGGGCGACGCCGGAACCCACACCCCGACAGTGGCGAGCGCGAACGACACCGACTCCGTTGGCGTGACCGTCTGGGAGCCGGCGAATTTCACAGTGCAAATCAACGGAACGAACTCGCCAGTGACGGAAGGGGACATCCTCAACGTCACCGCGACGATCCAGAACACCGGCAACGACACGGGCACGCAGACGATCGAACTCCGTAGCTTCGGCGGAACGGCTGTCGACACCGAGAGCGTCACGCTGGCCCCGGACGGTTCGACGACGACCACGCTGGCGTGGCAGACCGGCAGCGGTGACGCCGGCAGCGACGAGATCCGCGTCGAGAGCGATCAGGACGGGGCGAACGAATCCGCGGTCGTGCTGTCGACCGTGCCCGTCTCCGGCGAGCCGATCTCGGACTGCACCACGCTCTATCGGCCGGGAAGCTACGTTCTCACCAACAACCTCTCGTTTAGTCCCGATTCCTTCAGCGACACGCCCTGTATCGACGTTCCGCTCGGCGACGTCGACATCGACGGCCAGGGGTACACGGTCGAGGGGGCCCCCGGTTCGAACGGCGGAACCGGCGTGTTGGTCGAAGGCCAGGTCGAGGGGAACGTCACACTCCGGGACCTCGAACTTCGCAATGTCTCCGACGGCGTCCGTCTCGGTGAACTGGCCGAAAACGGGACGATCTCGGAGCTGACCGTCGAGAACCTCACACTCCGGCGTATCGACTCCTCGTTGGATGGCGGGATCAACGTCGACTCACTGGCGGCGGACAACACCACACTCGAGAAACTGACTGTCAGGGATAGCGAGTTCGGCACCGACGGCGCCAGCTTTCCCGCGATCGCGGTCGACGAGACGGGACGAAACGCGACACTCAAAGAGTTCACACTGGAGAACAGCTCCACAGCGGATAATGGCCTGACGCTGGGGGGTCTCATCCGGAGCGACGAAATGACGTTTGCGGACATCCGGATCTCGAACAGCACGCTCGGAGACACCGTCAAGATGAAAATCGGCGCTAATTCGACCGTCCAGGATATCCAGGTCACCGACAGCAAGGTGAACGCGTCGAGTGGTGGGATCGCGATTGATTATAACAGGGGCTCGACGGTGGAGAACGTCCGGATCGCGAACAGCACGTTCGACTCGGGAGTGGGTACCGCAATCGAGTTCGCCTCGCTGACTGGAGACGGAGTGCAGACGCGCAATGTCACGATCCGGGACAACGAGATCACCGCCGAGTCGACCGGCGGGACGGGCGTGGCGGCACTGTTCGCACAGAACAACGTGGTCCTCGAAGGGTTCGACATCGTGGACAACACGGTCGAATCGACGGCCACAGCGGTTGATCTGCTGGGCGTCGGTGACCAGACAGTCTACGAGGCGAACGTCACCGGAAACACGCTCCGCAACTTCTCCAGGCAGGGGATCAAACCAACTGTCAACGTGCACGACGCCGACACGAGTATCGACATCGTGGACAACACGATCGTCAGCGAAACCGGCAGCGCCACCGGGGTCGAACTGAGCACCAGGAACGACTCGTCCGCTCTAACGCAGCCGGTGGGGACGGTCTACGTCGGGTTCAACGAGATCCGGACAGGCGGTGACGCCGTGAAGATCCGCTCGACCTCGGAGTGGGTCGAGACGATCAACATCTCGCACAACCACCTCGAAACGTCGGCGTTCGGCGTCAACAACGAGGTATCGAGCGTCGCCGGCACCGACTGGGTCACTGCCACGGAGAACTACTGGGGCAACAGCACTGGGCCGGACAGCGCCGGGCCCTACGCGGACCCGGTGACTGGGACACTCGCCGACGGTGACGGTAGCAGCGTCTCCGGGAGTGTCAGCACTGCGAACGTCCACTTTGAGCCGTGGTTGCAGTCCTCGCCCTTTTCGACCTCGAATTTCACCGTGACAATCGACTCGACGAACTCGCCCGTGACGGAGGGAGACACGCTCAGAATCAATGCAACGGTCCAGAACGAACTCGACCAGAGCCACACAGAGATGGTAGCGCTGGAACTGAACGGGACCCAGCGCAACTCGACCACCGTCACGCTCGACAGCGGCAACGCGACGAGTGTCAACCTCTCCTACGACACCAAACCTGGCGATGCTGGCAGCTACACCGCTACTGTCACAAGCGAGGACGGCAGCGACTCGAGTGCTGTCACCGTGCTCGAACCCGCGAGTTTCGACGTGACAATCACGAGTGTCGACTCAACGGTGACGGAAGGCGAGCCCATCACCGTCGCGTACGAGGTGACGAACACGGGCGACGTAACGGACACGCAGGATCTCACGTTCGCAGTGAACGGAACGACAGAGGACACAGAGTTGGGGGTAACGCTGAACGGGAGCGAGACGTTCAGCGGGCAGTTCAACTACGCCACGGCAGCGGGCGACGCGCCGGCTGTCTCAGTGATGGTATCGAGTGCTGACGACTCAGCGACAGAGGCGGTGGCAGTGAACGAACCGGCGAGTTTCGACGTGACGATAACGAGTGTTGAGTCGACGGTGACCGAAGGCGAGACGATCACGGTGAATTACGAGGTGACCAACACGGGTGGCGCACAGGCGACCCAGGATATAAAATTCGCAGTGAATGGAACGAGCGAGGATACCGAGTCGGGGGTGACGCTGAACGGGAGTGAGACGTTCAGCGGGCAGTTTGCGTACGCTACGGTGGGCGGTGACGCGCCAGCTGTCTCGGTGAACGTGTCGAGTGACGACGACTCAGCGACAGAGGCGGTGACAGTGAACGAGCCGGCATCGTTCGACGTGACGATAACGAGCGTCGGATCAGCAGTGACCGAAGGCGAGACAGTCACCGTGTCGTACGAGGTGACGAACACGGGGGACGTGACGGACACGCAGAATCTCACGTTCGCAGTGAACGGAACGAGCGAGGACACAGAATCAGGGGTAACGCTGAACGAAAGCGAGACGTTCAGCGGACAGTTTAGCTACGCGACAGTGGCCGGCGACGCACCGGCGGTGAGCGTAGTAGTGTCGAGTGCGGACGACTCAGCAACCGAGACGGTGACAGTGAACGAGCCGGCATCGTTCGAGGTGACGCTCACCTCTGTCAGTAGCACAGTGACGGCAGGAGAGACAATAACGGCTTCATACGAGGTGACAAACACCGGCGACGTGCAGTCGGTGCAGGAGATAACATTTGCAGTCAACGGGACAACTGAGGACACGAAGTCTGGGGTGTTATTGAACGGGAGTGAGACGTTCAGCGGACAGTTCGCATACACCACGTCAGGTGGCGATACACCGGCAGTGTCACTCAACATCTCCAGTGAGAACGATTCGGTCATCGAGACGGTGACGGTCAACGACCCGGCGAGTTTCGACGTGACAATCACGAGTGTTGAGTCGACGGTGACCGAAGGCGAGACGATCACAGTCGCGTACGATGTGACGAACACGGGCGACGTGCAGGCAACGCAGGATATCACGTTCACGGTCAACGGAAGCAGCGAGGATACGGAGTCTGGAGTGACGCTAAACGGGAGCGGGATGTTCAGCGGGCAGTTTGCGTACGCTACATCGGATGGCGATGCACCGGCAGTATCTGTGGCGGTGTCGAGCGAGGACGATTCGGCGACCGAGACGGTGACGGTGAACGAACCGTCGTCGTTCGACGTGACGATAACGAGTGTCGAGTCAGCAGTGACGGAGGGCGAGACGATCACGGTGGACTACGAAGTGACGAACACGGGCGACGTGCAGGCGACCCAGGATATCACGTTCGCGGTCAACGGAACAAGCGAGGACACCGAGTCTGGAGTGACGCTGAATGGGAGTGAGACGTTCAGCGGCCAGTTCACGTACAGCACGTCCACCGGTGACGCGCCGGCAGTGTCGGTGTCAGTGTCGAGCGAGGATGATTCGGCGACCGAGACGGTGACGGTGAACGAGCCGGCAGTCTTCGATGTGATGATAACGAGTGTGGAGTCGGCAGTGACAGAAGGCGAGATGATAACGGTGAATTACGAGGTGACGAACACGGGTGGCGCACAGGCGACGCAGGATATCACGTTCGCGGTCAACGGAACAAGCGAGGAAACCGAGTCTGGAGTGACGTTGAACGAGAGCGAGACGTTCAGCGGCCAGTTCACGTACAGCACGTCCACCGGTGATGCGCCGGCAGTGTCGGTGGCGGTGTCGAGTGCCGATGATTTGGCGACGGCGACGGTGACGGTGAACGAACCATCGTCGTTCGATGTGACGATAACGAGCGTCGACTCAGCGGTGACAGAAGGCGAGACAATCACAGTCGCGTACGAGGTGACGAACACGGGGGACGTAACGGACACGCAGGATCTCACGTTCGCAGTCAACGGAACAAGCGAGGACACGGAATCAGGGGTAACGTTGAATGAGAGTGAGACGTTCAGCGGACAGTTCACTTACAGCACGGTGGCCGGCGACGCACCGGCAGTGTCAGTAGCGGTGTCGAGTGCCGACGATTTGGCGACGGCGACGGTGACGGTGAACGAACCGTCGTTGTTCGATGTGACGATAACGAGTGTCGACTCGGCAGTGACGGAGGGCGAGACGATCACGGTGGACTACGAAGTGACGAACACTGGTGACGTGCAGGCAACGCAGGATATCGCGTTCGCGGTCAACGGGACAACTGAGGACACGGAATCGGGAGTGACGCTGAACGGGAGCGAGATGTTCAGCGGGCAGTTTGCGTACACTACATCGGATGGCGATGCACCGGCAGTATCTGTGGCGATGTCGAGCGAGGACGATTCGGCGATCGAGATGGTGACGGTCAAGAAACCGGCAAGCTTCGATGTGACGATAACGAGTGTGGAGAGTGCAGTCACGGAAGGCGAGACGGTGACTGTCGCCTACGAACTCCAGAACACCGGCGACGTGAGGGATACTCAGAACGTCACGCTCGCGGTGAACGGAACAACCGAGGACACGGAGTCGGGCGTGACGCTGAACGGGAGTGAGACGTTCAGTGGGCAGTTCACTTACAACACGGTGGCCGGCGACGCACCGGCAGTGTCGGTAACAGTGTCGAGCGAGGACGGTTCGGCGACCGAGACGGTAACGGTGAACGAACCGTCGTCGTTCGACGTGACAATAACGAGTGTCGAGTCGGCAGTGACGGAGGGCGAGACGATCACAGTGTCCTACGAGATTGAGAACACTGGTGACGTGCAGGCGACCCAGGATATCACGTTCGCGGTCAACGGAACAAGCGAGGACACCGAGTCTGGAGTGAAATTGAACGAGAGCGAGACGTTCAGCGGCCAGTTCACGTACAGCACGTCCACCGGTGACGCGCCGGCAATGTCGGTGTCAGTGTCGAGCGAGGACGATTCGACGACCGAGACGGTGACGGTGAACGAGCCGTCGTCGTTCGACGTGATGATAACGAGTGTCGACTCGGCAGTGACGGAGGGCGAGACGATCACGGTGGACTACGAAGTGACGAACACGGGCGACGTGCAGGCGACCCAGGATATCACGTTCGCGGTCAACGGAACAAGCGAGGACACCGAGTCTGGAGTGAAATTGAACGAGAGCGAGACGTTCAGCGGCCAGTTCACGTACAGCACGTCCACCGGTGATGCGCCGGCAGTGTCGGTGGCGGTATCGAGTGCCGATGATTTGGCGACGGCAACGGTGACGGTGAACGAACCGTCGTCGTTCGACGTGACAATAACGAGTGTCGACGCATCGGTGGCAGAAGGCGAGACGATCACGGTGGACTACGAAGTGACGAACACTGGTGACGTGCAGGCAACGCAGGATATCACGTTCGCAGTCAACGGGACCACGGAAGACACGGAATCGGGAGTGACGCTGAACCGGAGCGAAACGTTCAGCGACCAGTTCAGCCACGCGACAGTGGCCGGGGATGCACCGGCAGTGTCACTGAACGTTTCCAGTGAAAACGACTCGGCGACAGAGACGGTGACAGTACTGGTTGCGGCCGAGTTCACGGTGGAGATACTGGAGGCGAACACACCCGTTGAGGGCGAACGACTGAGCGTCACCGCCAACATTCAGAACACCGGCGACGTCGGGGACACGCAGACGGTCACCCTCAGCGTCGGGACGCTGGGAGCAAATTCGACGACCGTGACGCTGGGCGGGAACAGCGCGACCAACCTGTCCCTCTCTGTCGGCACCGGTAGCGGTGACGCGGGGTCGTACACGGCGGCGGTATCGAGCGACGACGACACGGATGATATAACGGCTACCGTCGCGAGTGACGCGGTCGACCGCGTGGAGGTCTCACCCTCAAGCGATCAGATCATCAGAGCAGGCGAGACCGTCGAGTTCAACGCCACCGCATTCAGCCAGGGAACGGTCGTTGAGGACTATGACGCTGCCTTCGACTGGGACGCCGAGGGTGGGTCTCTCTCCGGGTCGGGTCTGTTCACCGAGACCGGGTTGGGTGCCTACAATGTCACCGCGGAGTTCGGGAACGTTACCTCGGGCGAGACGACGGTTGTTGTCGAGAGAGGTCTCGCAACGTACGCAAACGAGAGTGGGATTATTAATAACTCCGGGCTGCTTACCGCTGTCGACGACTGGCGTGATGACAGAATCAACACATTCCTGTTGTTTGATGTTGTGGACGCCTGGCGCTCGGGGGCGCTGGTCACGGGCGCCGGACGTTTGTGGACTGCCGGTCACGGCTCTCCGCGTGAATCAGGCGAGGGCACTCGAGGAACTCAGACAACTGGGTCGCAAGCTTACAGGAACGGACATCCGCACTCTGCGGTGGATGCGAGAACGGGAATCACGACCGATCCATAACGACACAGGTCGTCTCTGGCTCACACGGCAGCAGAACCCATATCAATCAGCTACGTTGAATCACGCCCTCGAACGCCCGCGTGAGATTGCCGACATCGGTGCGGAGAACCGACGAGTTGGTACGCACTCGCCACTCTACCAGGACAGATAACTCGAGAGGAGGAGCTTCCAGCTGCTCGGGCATAGTTCAATCACAGGCCCGGAAACAACGACGAGTTGCGAGAGGAACCTGAGCCGAAGGGGGCGGCTGTCAGAACTGGCGACAACCACGAGAACGGGTCGTGCAACCGCCCGGGACTGACGCTGTTGCTGACGAGTCGCTGGCCCGAGACTGCCGGGTTGGTCGGTCGGCCCGCGGGAGCGTAGGCGTCGGGGATGCACACACCGTTGATCTCGACCTCCCATCCTCGGGCAAACTCTGCTTCCAGTTCATGCCGGACCAGTCACAGAGCGTCGAGAAAATGAACTATTTCGATGTGGTGCCGTCCGGCGCAGTACCACCCAGGTTTTCCAGCGGGAAGCTCACCGTCGTAAACGCAAACCGAGCGATCGAGTCCTGTGTCGTCGTTGTTACGCGCGCCTGTTGGACAGCCGAGAGCTCGCTGGTGCCGGCCTCATACGGTCGTACGTGACTCTATCCTGCTGTGCTCTCGCTAGACAGGTGTGTCAGCCCGCGAAACGCGTGAACTCCGAGGCGGGCCGAACATACTCACGCACGACCGGATCACTCCTGCCGTCGTCGGACGTCAGTGTGATCTTCTGCGTGTCGGTTCTATCACCGGTGCTCTCGGTGACACTCACCTCAGGCGTCTCACCTTCGGACAGTGGTGCGTTAGAGTCGTTCCCTGTGGCCCGAGAGTTGACTCCCGCTTCCGTAGTGTTGCTCGTGTTCTCCACGAACACCACGCCACCGAGGCTGTCACCCGTGTCGGACAACTCGACTGTATAGAGCACTGGTGGGTTTTGTAAATACTCAACGAGCGCGTCCGCGTCGATAATCCCCGAACCGTACCGACTGTCACGCTCGCCCGGCGGTGTGGGGGCCTCGGATGGCTTGACCGCCGTCGACTCCAGTGCCCGTTCGATCATCGCTGGCCGCACGTCCGCATCCGTCGCCGACAGCGCCAGCGCGACTGCACCTGAGACGTGCGGTGCCGCCATGCTCGTCCCCGAGTATGTGCCGTCGTAGCCGCCACCGGGCACCGAACTCAGCGTATTCACACCCGGCGCGGCGACGGTTGGCACCGTGTACTGCTCGGGCCAGTCCACGGGTGGGCTGCTCCAGTCCGACACTGTGTCAACCACTTCACCCGATGAGAAGCCCGCGATGCCCTGGTTCGAGTTTGATGCCCCCACCGCAATCGACTCGTACACGTTGCCCGGGCTTCCGCTGGAGCCGTCACCGCTGTTGCCCGCCGACGCAATCACGACTGTCCCGGCATCGTGTGCGTTCCGCACCGGCTCAATCATCTGGTCGTAGAACCCGGACGCACCGAGGCTCATCGAGATGATGTCGGCGTCGTTGTCCACCGCCCACTGCATCCCGGCGATAATCTGTGCGAACGACCCGCCACCGTCGTCGGCCAGCACCTTCACACCGTACAGGTCGGCACCGGGAGCCACACCGTAGGTCAGCACGTCACCGGCCGGATTTCGTGCACCGGTTGCCGTGCCGCTGACGTGGGTGCCGTGGCCGTTGCCATCGTTTGGCCGAGAGTTCACCGGGTTGCCGTCACTGTCGAACTCCTGCCACTTCGCCACGTTCAGGTCCGGGTGGTCCACATCAACGCCGGTATCGAGCACCGCGATACTCACACCCTCACCGGTCGTGTTGTAGTTATCCCAGGCCGTCGGCGCGTTGATCTGCTCCAGCCCGTACGTGTAGGAGCTGTTCGTCGCCGAGAGCGACCCGGGCGGCGGCGCACCCGCCGTCGACCCAGTGTCTGCGGTGACTCGAGCGTTCTCGTAGACCGCCTCAACCTGCGGAAGTTCGGCCAGTTTCCCCACCGACACGCGGTCCAGATCCATCTCGACTAGTGCCATCGGCTTGAGCCAGAACGTCTGTTCGAGCGTGACGGCGTCGTTGGCTGCCGCAACCGACGCAAGCGGTTGCTGGACCTCGCTCGCGTGGGTCTGGAGGTCGTCGGTGCTCGATGCATTTGACTCACCGGTGAACTCGACGATGAGTTCGGTCTGTCCACCCGCCGTCCGAACCGATTCAGGGACGTGTACGCCGCCTGTCTGGTCTGTTGCGGTATCTGTCTGGTCTGTCACACTGAGCATCTCTCCAGCCTTTCTGGCAGAGATACCGTCCAGAGTCAGTGAGTCGCTGACACTGCCCTGTGCGGGCACGGTCACGTTTGTATCCGTATCGCTGAGCTCACGATTGACCAGCAGCTCGACCGCACTCTCGGTGCCTGCGACACCGCCAAGATTGTCGATGGTGTAGTTGACCCTGAGCGTCCCACCGGCCTCGATGGTCGTCGGCGCGTCCACAGACGCCAGCTGCAGGACAGGCCTGTCGGGCACCTCGTAGGTTGCCTGTCTTTCCGCCGCCCTGTCGAAGTCCCACAGTTCGACGCTGAAGTTGATCGTCTCACCGGGCCCGTAGTAGCCGTCGATGCCGTCAAAGCGCAGTGTCCCACTCGTCGTGCCGCCCGCGGGCACGCTCACGTCGAAGTTTGTGTCATCGAATGCGTTGTCGGTGCCCTCGATTATCAGATCGACGAACCGCTCCTGTCCGTCGGCGTTGCCGACGTTCTCGAGTGTGTAGTCCACTGACAGTCCGCCCCGGAAGGGGACTGTCTCGTTGTACGCAACCGATTGGATAACGATATTGGCCTCACCCGAGGGCTGTTCACCGCTGCGGACGGTCGTCGAACCCTCTACGGTGTCGCCCGACTCCCAGAGTGCCACCCCGAAGTTGATCGTGTCGCCATTGTCGAACTGGCCCGCTACGTTGTCGAAGGTGAGCGTGCCACTCGTCGTGGCATCCGCGGGCACACTCACGTTTGTGTCGGTGTCGTCGAAGACGCTGCCGGTCCCATCGATCTGCAGATCGACGAACCTCGCCTGCCCGTCAGCACCGCCGACGTTCTTGAGTGTGTAGCCCACGCTCAGTGGGTCCTCGGGTGCGACCGTCGAGGGGGCGTCGAGTGACTGAATGCCGATGTCCGGTTCGACTGGCAGTTGGTTTTCAGTACGCCAGGCAGTAATAACATCGAAGAGGAGTTGCGCCTCGATGCGGTTCTGACGCCAGTCTTCGACAGCATCGAACAGGCCAAAGGTGGTGACGATACCGCTCTCGTTTGCGTACTCGGCGACTGTTAGCGGGTTGACTGTCACCTCGGCTGTCTGGGTATCGTTACTGCTCCCGAGTCCCACGGTGGCGTTGCCGTCGTCACCGGCGGTGGTTGCCCAGGTGAGTTGCACTGTGCTAGAGTTGCCGCCGTCCAGGCCGACTGTGGTCGTGTCGACGACGGTTCCGTTGACGGTGAGATTGAGTTGCTGTGACCCGGCTTTGGAGCCAGCATTGGTGACTGTCGCCCTGACGTTGACTGGTTCGCCGACAGTGACCTCGGTGGGTACTCTGAACGCACTCAGGCTGAAGAACGTCTCTCCGACGAGATCGAGCGTGTCGGTTCGGTTCCTGTCGTCGGTGGACACACCGTACTCGAACGTGCCGGTCTGGTTGGGCAGTGTCGGGGTAAACTCGACGGCCATGCTCTCGGTGGGATTCAGTGTGACGGTGGTGTTTGCCGTGGTCGCACCATCGAACACGACGGTCACGTTCTGAACACCAGCGGTGGTTCCGGTGTTCGTTACGACCGCGCTCACGGTGATGGACGCACCGGGGGTGGCCTGTGCGGGCGCGGTCAGGTTGGTCACCTCGAACCGATCGCCGAGAATCTCGAGAGTGTCGGTCTGTCTATCATCGTCGGTGACCACCCCGTGTTCGTAGGTTCCGGGGGTGTCTGGCAGTCGAACGTCAGTAAACTCGACGGTGGTGTTCGCGCTCGCGTTCAGTGTGACTGTCTCGGTGTCCACGGAACTCCCGTCGAAGACGAACGCTACGTCCTGGGTGCCGGACGTAGTGCCGACGTTGGTGACTGTCGCGCTCACATTAATCGACGACCTGGCGTCGGCCTGTGCAGGCGCTTGAAGACTGGTAACCTCGAAGGTGTGACTGAGACATGAGTCGCCCCAGTTGGGATGGAGTTGGTTCTGCCCCTCGAATCCAGCGTTGCTGTCGAAGTCGGGTGGCTTCTCGGAGATCTGTGCGACACACCAGGTGCTGATATCCTGCTCGAACGAGGTGGCACCCGCGAACAGACTGCTCATATCGGTGACCGGGGCGGTGTTCCAGTCGCCGATGGCACCGTTGAACGAGGACGCACCCGCGAACGTCCTGCGTAGACTGGTGACGTTGGCCAGTCGCGGCGTATCCGGAGCCCCGTACTCGAGATTTCTCGCGCCCGCGAACGCACCCTCAAACGATTGCCAGTCGGTGTCGCCCCACTGTTCGATTGTCTCGATTTTTAGTTGGTCGGACTGTGGGGAACCGCTGGCGTCCGTCGGATACTGCAGGTGGGGGAACCTGCCGGTGATGTTCACGTAGTAGGTGCCCGGCCGGGTGACATTGATCCGGTGGTCACCGGTGAGTCCAGTCGTGCTCCCCGCAGGTCCGCCATCGCGAACCGACTGCCAGGAGACGGTGTAGTCGAAGGTGCCGTTGCCGGTGCTGACGAGGAACGAGGTGTCGTTTGTCCTGCCGTCCCGTGTGGTGTTGACTCGCATCGAGAACGGCTCTACGAGCGTGATCCGGGCGGTCTGGTTGTCGCCGTCGGCAAAGACACCGTGTTCGAAGGTACCGGACTGTTTGGGCACAGTCGTGGTGAACGCGACGGTCGTCTGTTCGCTCGGGACCAGTTTGACAGTGGTGTTCGCCACCGTCTGTCCGTCGAATCGGAACTCGACAGGTTGTGTAGCAGGCGCGGTGCCGACGTTTGTGACAGCTGCACGCACGTCGACAGAAGCACCGGGTTGGGCTTGAGCGGGGGTCTGGAGCTCAGTAATCGCGAGACTGTCGGCACAGGTCTCACCCCAATTGGGCTGGAGTTGATCTTGCCCTTCGAATCCGGCGTTACCGTCGAAGTCCTCTGGTTTCTGGGGCAGTTGGACAGCACACCACGTGCTGATGTCCTGCTCGAACGACGACGCGTCGAAGAACATATGATTCATATCGGTGACCGAGCGGGTGTTCCACGACCCGATAGACTGATTGAATGAGCCTGCATTGGAGAACATCCGCCGCATGTTGGTGACAGAGGAAGTGTCCCAATCCTCGATTGAGCCATTGAACGATCTTGCAACTTGGAACATGTAGCTCATATCGGTGACCGAGGAGGTGTCCCAGTCGTTGAGTGACTGGTTGAACGATGTTGAGCCAATAAGAGTCCCCTGGAACATCGCGCTCATATCAGTAACCGAGGAGGTATTCCACGATTCGATAGGCTGATTAAATTCTAATTTGGAGCAGAAAAAACCACAAGAGAACATGCTGCTCATATCGGTGACCGAGGAGGTGTCCCACGATCCAATAGACCTATTGAACGACTCTGCATTAGAGAACATATCCCTCATATCAGTAACCGAGGAGGTGTCCCACGATCCAATAGACCTATTGAACGACTCTGCATCACTAAACATCACGCTCATATCAGTGACCGACGAGGTGTTCCACGAACCAACAGACCCATTGAACGATTCCGCACCAGTGAACATCGCGCTCATATCAGTGACCGACGAGGTGTTCCACAACCCGAGAGGCTGATTAAACTCTGATTTGGAGCAGGAAAAACCACAAAAGAACATGTTGCTCATATCAGTAACCGAAGAGGTGTCCCACGCTCCAATAGATCTATTGAACGATTCTGCACCAGAGAACATTCCGCTCATATCAGTAACCGAAGAGGTGTTCCACAATCCAATAGACCCATTGAATGAGTTCGCATTGTTGAACATAAGATTCATGTTGGTAACTTGTGAGGTGTCCCAATTATCAAGTGGCTGATTAAACGATGGATCACCACTGGCACCGTACATATTGAACATACTGTTCATACTGGTGACCTGTGATGTGTTCCACGAGTTGAGTGGCTGATTGAACGATCCCGCACGAAAGAACATATAGCTCATATCGGTGACCGAAGAAGTGTCCCACTCATCGATAGACTGATTGAACGAACTGGCCTCAGAAAACATCTGGTGCATACTGGTAACCGAGGATGTGTTCCACGAGCCAACAGACCCGTTGAACGACTCCGCATCTTCGAACATCCGAATCATACTGGTGACCGAGGAGGTATCCCAGTCGTCAAGCGGTTGATTAAACGAGTCTGTATTGAAAAACATCCTGTACATATTGGTGACCGAGGATGTGTTCCACGACCCGATAGACCGATTAAATGACGCCGCATCTTGGAATATCCCCTTCATCTCGGTGACTGAGGACGTGTTCCAAGAATCAATAGAGCTATTGAACAGCCCCGCACCGGCGAACATGTAGCTCATATCGGTGACCGAGGCGGTGTCCCACTCGTCAAGTGGCTGATTGAACGATTCTGCATTAGAGAACATTCTGCGCATACTGGTGACTGAAGAGGTGTTCCACGACCTGATGGGTTGATTGAACGACCCTGCATTCCGGAACATATTATTCATGACAGTAACCGAGGAGGTATCCCACGACCCGATACGTTGGTTGAATGATCCCGCACCCTCAAACATACTGTCCATATCAGTGACCGAAGATGTGTTCCACGAGCCGATTGACCCGTTGAACGAGTTTGCATAACTGAACATACTTCTCATATTGGTGACCGAGGATGTGTTCCACGAGCCGATTGACCCGTTGAACGACGACGCACCGCTGAACATCCTGTTCGTATCAGTGACCGAGGATGTGTTCCACGAGCCGATTGACCCATTGAACGACGACGCACCGCTGAACATCTTGGCCAGACTGGTAACGTTGGCAAGTCGTGGCGTATCTGTGGCTCCGTATTCGAGGTTCCTTGCCCCTGCGAACGCACCCTCGAACGATTGCCAGTCGATACGGCCCCACTGCTCGATTGTCTCTATTTTCGACTGGTCGGACAGTGGGTCACCGCGGTTAGCCGGGTACCGCAGGTGGGGGAACCCGCCGGTGATGTTCACGTAGTAGGTGCCCGGTTGGCCGAAGTTGATCTCGTGGTCGCCAGTGACTCCGGTTTCGCGGCCTGCAGGCGTCCCACCGTCGACCGGTCGCCAGGAGACGTTGTAGTCGAACGTGCCGTCACCGGTGCCTACCCGGAACGACGTATCGTTGGTCTCGCCACTCAGCGTCGTATCGACCGTTATCGAGAACGGGTCCGAGAGGGTAATCTGGGCGGTCTGACTGTCGTTTGCGGTGAACACACCGTGTTCGAACGTCCCAGTCTGATCTGGTAGCGTCGCGCTAAACTCGACGGTGGTGTTCGCGCTGGCATTCAACGAGATAGTCTCACTTGCGAGCACTGACCCGTTGAATCTGAACTTAACGGTCTGGGTACTGGGCTTCGTACCGGTGTTAGTAATCACAGCACTAACGTTGGGCGATTCACCGGGGTTAGTTTGGACGGGAGCCTGGAGTTCACTGACTGTCAGGAACGCATCGTTTGTAAGAGACATCTCGGCGGTCTGGTTATCGTCGTCGGTGAATATCCCATATTCGAAGGTGCCGGTCTGGTTAGGCAATGTTGTCTTGAACTCAACGGTGACGCTCTCACTGCGGTTCAGTGAGACGGCTATGGTTTCTACCGTCTGCCCGTCGAATCGAAATTCAATGTCCTGCATTCCGGACTCTATACCAGTGTTAGTGATGACCGCGCTCACATTGAGTGACGACCCGGGTTCGCGCTGCGCAGGTGCCTGAACTCCGGTGACTTGGAAGAGGTCAGTGCAGGTTGTGCCCCAACTGGGCTGGAGTTCCCCCTGTCCCTGAAATCCAGCCCCGCTGTCGAAATCACTCGGTTTCTTGGAGATCTGCGCGACACACCACCCGCTGATGTCCTGCTCGAACGACTCTGCACTCTGGAACATCCGCCGCATGTTGGTGACTGAGGAGGTGTTCCACGACCCGATGGGCTGATTGAACGATTTCGCATAGAAAAACATCCGGCTCATATCAGTAATCGAAGAGGTGTCCCACGCTCTAATAGATCTATTGAACGATTCTGCACCAGAGAACATTCCGCTCATATCAGTAACCGAGGAGGTGTTCCACGCTCTAATGGACCTATTGAACGATGTTGCAGACGCAAACATCCCGCGCATGCCGGTGACCGAGGAGGTGTCCCACGAGTTGAGTGGCTGATTGAACGATTCTGCACCTCCGAACACCACGTTCATATCGGTGACAGAGGAGGTGTTCCACGAATTAACTGACTGATTGAACGACTTCGCATTCTCAAACATCCGGTTCATATCGGTGACCGAGGAGATGTCCCACGAATCAAGCGGTTGGTCGAACGACACCACGCTCCGGAACATCCGACTCATATCGGTGACAGAGGCGGTGTTCCACGACCCAATGGATTGATTGAACGATGTCGCAAATGCGAACATACTTTTCATAGTAGTGACCGAGGAGGTATTCCACGACCCGATAGACTGATCGAACGACTCTGCACTCCAGAACGTCCGACTCATATCGGTGACCGAGGCGGTCTTCCACGACCCGATGGGCTGATTGAACGACTCTGCATCTTCGAACATCCGACTCATATCGGTGACCGAGGACGTGTCCCACGACCCGATGGGCTGATTGAACGACTCCGCATCTTCGAACATCCGACTCATATCGGTGACCGAGGACGTGTTCCACGAATTAACTGACTGATTGAACGACTTCGCATCTTCGAACATCCGACTCATATCGGTGACAGAGGTGGTGTCCCAGTCGCTGATGGAGCCATTAAACGACGACGCACCGCGGAACATCTTGGCCAGACTGGTGACGTTGGCAAGTCGTGGCGTATCTGTGGCTCCATATTCGAGATTTCTTGCCCCTGCGAACGCACCCTCGAACGACTGCCAGTCGATACGGCCCCACTGCTCGATTGTCTCTATTTTCGACTGGTCAGGAACGCCGCGCAGGTGGGGGAACTGGCCGGTGATATTCACGTAGTAGGTACCCGGTTGGCCGAAGTTGATCTCGTGGTAACGGGTGAGTCCGGTTTCGCGGCCTGCAGGCGCCCCACCATCGACCGGTCGCCAGGAGACGGTGTAGTTGAACGTGCCGTCCCCGGTGCCGATCAGGAACGACGTGTCGTTAGTTATTCCATCCAGTGTTGTGTTGACCGTTATCGAGAACGGTTCCTCGGCGTCGGTGTTCGGACTGTCGGCAACAACTGTCCCGGCACCCAACAGTGCAAGACAGAGCACCGCCACCAAGACAAGTCCACCGCGCACGAACTGACCCGTCACTCAAACTCACCACAGATCCGTCCGCGCGTGCCGTTTGGTCTGTTCCCCTTGGCAATCTCTACTCTCTGATCCACGTCAGACCCGTCAGGACCCCGGCCTCCCACGCGGACTGGCGTGACTCCGCCGAGTAACCGGGTCATCCACGGGGCCCCCACGCCGAGTGCTCGCATCGACAACCGGACACAGACCGGACAAAACCTACCCGAATTATACGATTGGTCGTCTGAACAAGTCGGTTAGAGTTCTGAGATGGACGGCATCGCCGGAGAGCGAACCCGGTCATTTGGTTCCTCCAGGGTCACCCGCCAGACTCTCTCGCCTCACTCTTGATTTTTCACTCATCAGGTATCTCACCTGTTGACTCTACGGATATAAATACAAAGAAAGCAGCATATGTTTCTGGTACCACTGCGCGAGTTGCGACGGTTGTAACAGCAATCGGAGCGATGTCACGGTTCAACGAGGATCGTGCATCGTACTAGTTTTGCCCCGCACGCTCTTGTCTCGGATTCGCTGCCCGTTAGAGCTCGCCGCCTGCCCCAGTTCTTCGGACGTCTCCAAGAGAGGTACTGCCGTCGTCATCAGAATAACGGTGCCAAACATCATAATTCTGACTTTTCGCTAGTCACTGGTTGAAGCAGTTACTGCATCTTCTGCACTCGAAAACCCGCCCCTGACACTGTGAGAGGGTGAATAGTCAGACCCACCCTGACGCTGTCTTGCGTTCAACAGGGCAACGTAGCTCCGGGTCTGGTGACAGTGAACTACCCCTGCCTCACGGAACGAACGGCGGTAGCCGTGAGTGAGTAGGCAGGGGCTTCCTGTTTCTACGACGCGACTTGCAGACACTTCATGGATGGCAT
>ERZ1034569.10-NODE-10-length-61933-cov-87.667151_pt1 | contig 61933 bp, 51 predicted proteins | sample MGYA00520706_ERZ1034569 | MGnify/ENA primary metagenome ERZ1034569 (study PRJEB33760, sample SAMEA4777722) | hypersaline lake metagenome | biome: hypersaline environment; feature: brines | place: Spain | collected 2014-08 | depth 0 m ...
CGAAATCCTTGGCTTCTTTTCGCGTATGACAACTGGCCCGGGTAGCCGATCACGAAGGGAGTGGCCGTCCCCGGTGGGCCTGTGAAGCCCAATCGACTGTGTCGTCGCCTGCGCACGCACCTGTGTCCAGGTGAACCATCGACCTTCGCTTTCAGCCCACGGAATGCTTCCTGCCCGTTCCCCCGATGAGGATCAAGGGACTGAACGAGAAGTGAATGGGACGGATTCTTGACGGGGCCATTTGCCTGCCGTTGCATTCAATCGCCTGATCTGCTCGCCTCCCATGGATGACGCTCGTCCAAAGACTGTACAGATCTTTCTTCCCGACGGGAATGCCCAAAGCCTGCGGGTTGCCGAAATCACCAGTCGAACCGTCCAGGCGGTGCAGATTCCCCGCCAGAAGCTCGACGCGGCCGAACGACGCGACGAGGTGCATCGGGTTGGGGTGTACTTTCTGTTTGGGGAGGTGGGGGACGATGCGAGCAAGCCCCCAGCGTACATTGGAGAGGCGGAGAACTGCCTACAGCGGGTCGCTGGGCATCACCGGCGCAAAGACTTCTGGACGACGGCCGTCACCATCACGTCGAAGACCCGCAGTTTCACAAAGGCCCACGCCCGGCGCCTGGAATACGACTGCATCCGGACGGCGCAGAAGGCCCAGCGCTTCCGGCTCCAAAACACCCAGACGCCCGCGGAGCCGCACATTCCCGAGGCGATGCTCGCAGAGCTTCGGGACAACTTCGGCACCATCGAGACGCTTCTTTCGATGCTTGGCTTTCCGATTCTCAACCCGCTTCCGACCGAGAAGGATACCGGTAGCGGACAGCCCAAATTGTACTGTCAAGGGAACGGCGCGAAGGCCACGGGGGAGTACACCGAGGACGGCCTCGTGGTCTTTGAAGGATCGGCGGCCCGTTTGGAAACGACTCCGTCGGCGCCGGAGGCGATCGAGCGACGGCGAAAGAACCTCCGGGCAGATGGGGTTCTGCAACGCCAGGACGACCGGCTCGTCTTTCGGGAGAATCATGCCTTTAACTCCCCGAGCGCCGCCTCTGGCGTCGTCCTCGGCCGCTCGAGCAATGGATGGAGCGAGTGGACGGACGACGCCGGACGCACGCTCGACCAGCTGGAACGGTAGTCAGAATCGCGGCTCCCGTCGGGCACAGACGGACTCTCAAAGGGGAGACCGTGATAAATGGAAGACCGTGAGGGCGTCACGCTGCGATGGAAGGCGTTCTCAGACCCGTGAGCCACGGACGAATTTGAGGGCCCCCGAAATGACCTACAGGATGCGATCCGTCGTAAGAACCGGCAGTGTCTAAGATAAATCAATTTATCACGCATCAACGGATCGCTTCGTGGATGAAAGGCATCGGTCTGCCGCAGCACTCCCCGCCGTCTCGTTGCAAAAAACGTCTCAGTGGTCCTGAAACGAGGCACGCGTGGTGGAGTGAGAAACCCGGGACAGAGACAGACCAAGCCCCCATTCGCTGGCCCAAGCGAGGGGGCTGAATCCATCGGTCCCGTGATGGACGACCCGTCGGAGAGGTGAGACCCCCGCCGAGCCAGAAGCGGAGCCCGCCGTACATGGCGTCAAACACAGTCCCACCGGAGAGCGCCTTCGGCTACGCACCTTCCCTCGCTTCCGAATTGATCAACGATGAGCGGCTACGCCCCCGACGGCACGTTTGGCAATGACACGGAGAAAGACGCCCGTCGAATCGTCCACGTGGACATGGACGCGTTCTACGCCCAGATCGAGCAACGCGACTTTCCCGACCGGTACGCCGGAAAGCCGATTGCGGTCGGGGGCGACCCTCCGAGAGGTGTCGTCCAGACGGCGAGCTACGAGGCCCGGCCCTACGGCGTGCACTCGGCGCAGCCGGCGGTGGAGGCCGACCGGAAGTGCCCCGACCTTATTTTCGTGTCCCCCCGCATGGACGTGTATCAGGAGGAGTCGAGGCGCATTCGAAAGATCCTCCGACGGTATACCGATCTGGTCGAGCCGCTTTCGCTGGACGAGGCGTACCTGGACGTGACGGAGCCCAAGACGGGGCGCCCGTCGGGCACCTTGATTGCTCGCCGCCTCCGGGCCGAAATCTACGAGGAGACGGGGCTCACCGCCTCTGCGGGGGTGGGGCCCGGCAAGTTTGTCGCGAAAGTAGCCTCCGACCTGGACAAACCGGACGGGCTCACCGTGGTTCGTCCCGACGAGCAGATGGGGTTCATCGCCCAACTGCCGATTGAGAAGTTTCACGGGATCGGGCCGGTCACCGCGGCGAAGATGCAGGAGCTGGGCATTCAGACCGGGGCCGACCTGCAAGAGACCCCGGAGCGAACACTCATCCATCACTTTGGCAAGCGGGGGCGCCACTTTAAGACGCTCGCGGTGGGAACCGATGACCGGCCCGTTCAGCCCGATCGGGACCGCAAGTCCGTGGGGGCCGAACGAACCTTCCCGGAAGACATTGCCCGGGCGGAAACGATGCTGGAACGGCTGTCTCCAATCGCCGAGAGGGTGGCCCAACGTCTTCGACAAGCGAACCGGAAGGGACGAACCGTGACCCTCAAGCTCAAGAGCCACGACCACCAGGTGTCTACCCGACAGACGACGGTAGACCGCCCCCTTCGTGCGGAGGACGCGCTCATGACCATCACGGAACGTCTTCTGCGTCGCCCCCACCCTCCGGACGAGCCGGTTCGGCTTCTGGGGATTAGCGTTTCCTCACTCACCGAGGAGGAAAGGGCAGGCGGTCAGTTGGAGTTTGACTTTCGTCCGTGAAGGGCGTCCTGTTTCAGTTGGAGGTTTGGAGGTCGTAGGTGGCGGCCGCCTGGCTGGCAAGGGCGGTTTCGTCGGTAGAGATCACGTCGACCCCCCGGTCAAACAGGCGGTGGTACACGATGAGTCCCTGGCTGCGTGCCTGCTGGTCGGTTTCCCCGAAGGTCCCGACGGACACGGGAACCTCGTTCTTCGAAAACACCTCGGCGGGGCCGTCGGCAACCGCTCCGATCCCAACCCACCCGAGCAGGCGCGAGGGGTCGACTGCCCGAACCAGGGCGTTGGCCTCCTCGCTGGTTTCCGCCGAGACCGAGAGGATGAGGTTCGGCAGACGCTGGTGATACCACCGGGCGTCCTCCAACGTGTAGGTGATGACCAGCGCCTGATCGAGGGCATCGTGTTGTCGGAGGGACGCTGCAACCCGAGAACGGGGCACGTTGTCTTTCACGTCCAGCTGGAGAGCAGTTCGGCCGTCCGCCCAGGCCAGCGCCTCCGGGAGCGTTGGAATCTCGAAATGAGTTGGGGTGCCGCTGTTGGTAACCAGTTGGAGGGAGCGGAGCTCCTCCAGCGTGTGGGCCCGGACGGAGTCCCGTCCCGTCGTCGTCCGGTCGAGGGTCGCGTCGTGCATCAGCACCAGCACGCTATCCTCGGTCATCCGCACGTCGGTCTCCAGGAGAGCCGGCCCGTGGGTTAACGCGTGACGGAAGGTTGGGAGCGCATTCTCGGGGAAGCCCGTGTCCGGCCCGCCCCGGTGGGCACTCACCAGGGGATCCGGAGAAGAACGGAGGTGGGCCGCCAGGCTGTCGGCGTGTTGAAAGTCCCGGTAGTTCTCTGGTGCGGGCTCGGCGACCGTTCGTCCGGCTGTCTCCTGCCCAGAGCTTTGGCATCCGCCGAGGGCAAAGGCGCCGAGGAAGCACGTACAAAGGAGGAGCCACGCCGAGGGGCGTGGCCGAGGAGAATCTCTCACGGTGTAGAGTGGAGTCGCATTTGCGGTACAGAGCCCCCCATTTCCTCAAAACATATGTGGTTGCGGCCTCCAACGCGAACCGTGGTGGCATCGGTGCGCGCCAGGACCGGATGGCCGATGGGGCTTACCCCCTTCACTTCTAGCACTGCGCAGAGACACAGGTCCCTTCCACAGGCCGTCGTCAACGATTCTTCGGAGAACCGACAGACGGTGTGCGTGGGGGCTTTGTAGGAAGCGCCGCAGTGGAGTTGCCCCTAGGAGCCCGTTCTGATTTTGAACCGGCCCGCGAGGACGAGCCCCGATGGGCCGAAAATCGGGCCATGGTCGAGGTGCAGCCTCGGGGCACGAATTACGACAGGTTCTACGCCTCTCGATGGGCCGGATCGCCCACTCGGCCTCGGGTGCGCCCCACGCAACGGGGGTGGGGCAGGTGGACCCCCCTGTAGAGGAGGGCGATCCCCCGGCGTTCCGGGGAAGGATGCCCGGCTAGTTGCGGGGAATTTGGACGCCGGAGGCGGGGCGTGTCGTAACGGAGGGGCGCTGCTGCAGCCAGCGTACGTACCCAAACGACTGGTTGGGGGCAAGGGCGACCGGCAGCGTCTCGTCCAATACGGCCGGGCCGGCCGCCGTGAGCGTGTCCACGAGGCTTGCCACAGGCCCCTCAGCCTCTAGGCAGAAGGTCCAGGCGGTGTCCGTGGCGGCCTCCACGGTCGTCAGTTCGGCGTCAAGGGTCGCTGCGGGGGTGGTGGGCAGGCGTTCCGAGAGGGCGGACTGCTCCTCCGGGGCAAACGACAGTTGGTGGCGCGTCTTCTCCACGGCCACCCACAGGTCTGTGGGATCGTCGTCCCAAACAGCGACCGGCGGGTCGGCCAGATCCAAGGTCCACTTTCCCCACTGTTCGCAGCGTCCACTCGCCGCGTCGCTGAAGGCAGTACTGAGGGGGCCGGCGAGCCGGCGCTTGATCTGGAGCTGTCCGTCTCGCATCTTCAGGTTGAACGCAGGATCCTCTGCGGGGAGGTACAGGTCGGTCTGGGTAGAGGTCTCCACCGCCCCCAGTGCGGCGAACCATTGTCGGAGGGCATCGGGGAGGGGGGCGGAGCCGAACCAGCGGGCTTCGAGGGTGAATGTCATTGGTCAGAACGGACACTGAGTAGAGCGGGAGTGCGGCCGTAACCGGGGGGGCATTGCAGAGAAGGCCCGAGAGGCACCCATTTTGGTGCCTCGTTTTCGAGTCGGGACAACGCCCTCCGCGCACTGGGGTTCAGACGTCCGAGGGCCGACAATCGATGGATCCCGAATGCATCGTCTTGTCTGGTTCTGGACCGTTGGGTCTTCGACGGCATCTCTCTGGTGGGCCCTCATGGGAGCATCGTTGTGCGGCGTCTGTCTGGCATCGGGCGCGCGTCCCGCGGCGGCGCAATTCGTGGCGAACGGTCCCGGCGACGCGTAAGTGGGGGCAACCGGCCCGAACGAACTTGTGCGGGGTGGGGACGTTCAGGCTACTCCATTGGCTGTTCATCAGTCTACTCCGCCTGTATGGAAACGCTCCGCTGCAAGACGTGTGGATGTGAAAGTCTGCGTCCAATGCAGGTCGTCTTTGAAGAGGAGGATCAGTTCGACAACCCGCTTGGCGAGGAGCAAGAGTCTCGCTTTTATAGCTGCCAGGTTTGTGGTGACAACTGGCTGTCAGTGAAGGAAAAGACGGCCGACGGCGAGTGCACCATTACGTTTGTTCACCAGATGGAGACCGCTCCCGTTCTCAAGCGTGTGGCTCACATGTCGAACGCGGTCGTCATCTCCGACGAGAGCGTCGACGAGTGGGAGTACTTCAAGGGAGACAAGCCGGTCGACGAGGCCGAGTGGGAGGCCCTGCTCTCGGACCGACGCGATACGCTCAAGGCCACGTGCGTGAATTAGAACTGTCAAGGCTCATCGGGATGTATGTTCGGGCCGCCCAGTCGAGCCCAGGGCTTCTGGCCCTGGGCTTTTTCTGTACCCCGGATGAGAACTACGCCGGATTTAGGGTGCTTTCGATCGCTTCCGTAAGGTCGTCTCGGGTGAAGGGCTTGCTGACGTACTCGTCGAAGCCTTTTTCGAGAAAGTCCTCGCGGTCGCCCGGCATGGCGTAGGCCGTAAGCGCGATTGCGGGAACCTGGCCCATGCCGTCACGCTCCCGGATGAGGTGAAGCAGATCCGTCCCGGTCTGGTCCTCACTGAGGTTGATGTCGAGGAGCAGGACCTCAAAGGGCGTTTCTTCTACGGCAGCAAGGGCCGCCTCGACGCCGGCTACTACTTCGGTTTCGTAGGATCCCTTGAGCAGGTGCTCCAACAAGAGTTGGGTCTCTGAGTTGTCCTCTACGGCCAGAATGCGGGGAGTCTCCGATGAAGTCATAGATCGAAGGGTGGGGGGTGAGAACTGAGAAAAACGACGAGGGCTTGGGGACGCCGTCTGCGGGCTCAAGCCGATACTGATACGGGCGAGGTGGTTGCCAAAATCACGAAGCAAATGCGTGCGTAGGGGCATTGGATCCATGCAATTCCCTTCCACATCAATCACCATGCCAGGCTTCAAACAAGTTTCGGTAATTCCCGACGCGTTACGGGGTCCAATGAACTTGAAGTCGGACCTCGCGACGCCGGGATCCCTCGGTCTGGTTCAGGCCAGAGCCAATCGTCGTTCGATTGTCGTAGCGGGTAACCCCGTACTTCGCCTCAAGGGCCAATGAGGAGAACGGTTCGTACCGCACGAGGGCGTAGGCCCGTCGGCCTCGGTCAAAGAAAACGGGGGCCGAAAAGCTGTATCTCAGATCATGTTCGTAGGCGTAAATGCGAGCCGGAAACCCGTCCGTATCGAAGAATGCGATTCGCACATCGGCGGTGAGGGTGGGATGGGGGCTCCAACGAAGGCCCTGAGACAAAAAGAACCCGTTCGAACGTGCGTCCGGGGTTGTGTGCAGGGACAGCTCGAGGCGCGTCCGGACGGTCAGGGCGTCGCTGAACAGGTATTCGGTATGCCACCGTGTCGAGTACCGGCGTTTTCGCTGCAGGCCTTCGAGGGACCGACCGGCACGGCGGTACTCCGTCCCCTCGTCCTCGTCTTGTACGCGAACCTGAACGTAACTGGAAAGCCAGGGACGGGGGGCATAGTCAAGAACCACACGCGCCTCCCATCCGGTGGAGGGACGGGGCACATTGAACTGGAGCCAGGGAGCACGGTACTGATCGAGGTACGCCCCGACGCTCCACTTTGGGGCCAGCTGGAGTTGCAGGCCCGTGTAGACGCCCATTTCGTTCTGGGGCCGGCTTCCGTCCCCGAAGGCGTTGCCGTAGAACGACGCAAAGTCGGGCGGATACCGACGCCCCACCACGACCGCCTCGGCGTAGTCCCCGTCCAGTGCGGCGCCCAGCAGGCCGCCGAACGAGCCGCGGGGCGAACGCGCAACGTCCCCGAACACGGTGTAGTCCCCGAGGAAAACAGTGCCGTACCCCCCAAGCATCGACGTTCCGTCGCCCGTCACTCGGAACCGCCGATAGGGCCGGTCCCCGGGCCGGAGCGGTCGTGAAAAGCGGGCCCGATAGCCCGTGACCCCGAGGTGGAGCCCGGCCCGTCGGTACGCCAGTGCGCCGCCGAGGGTCGTTTCGCCGAAGGTGCCCTTGCGCGCAAGCTCACTGGGGGTGCGGTGTTGCCCGCCGCCGGACACGGTGCGGACCGGAAGCGGGCCGGTGCCCGCGGCAGAGGAGGAGTCGACCGACGCGTCCCGGCGTCGACGAGAGGCGAACGCAGTGAGGGACAGTTCGCCGGGCAGCCCGATGGTGGCCGCCGCGCCACGAAAGAACGAGGTCTCCGAGGCCGAGTGGTAGGGGCGGACGCCGCGGCCGCGCTTGTGGGCCGGAGCGATTGGGTCGCGTCCCTTTCCGAACCGAAGCCCCTGCCAGAGGGCGACGCCCTGCCCAAACTGGGCCGTGAAGTCGCCGAGAACGAGCGTTTCGAGGCGGCCGAGGTCGCGGAGGGCAAGGCTTCCGGTGATGTGGTCGAACCCATAGGTTTGGGTCTGGGGGGACCACCGGAGCGGCTCACCGGGATCCTTGTCGAGCGTCAGTGCAAGCTGAAGGCGACGCTCGTGGGCCAGCTGGAGACGGGTCGTAAGACGCCCAGGCGGTCCGAGAAATCGATCCTCACGAAACCCGCGTCCCAGATCGAGGCGCCGCGTATATCGCTGGGTGAGACGGACGCGAAGATTTGACGTGATTGTGCGGATCGGAGGAAAGATCGACCGGGAGGCCGTCTCCTCGAGTTGCAGGAAGGGCCGAACGGACTGAACCGCTGCGGGTCCGATGCCGTCGACGGCCCGCAGGTCTTCCACCGCGGTGAAGGGGCCGTTGTCGGTTCGGTACTGCACGATGCGGTGGGCGTCTCTCGACGTTAGGCGGGGCAGCATCGAGAGATCGGCGACGGAGGCCCGGTTGAGTGCGAGGGGCTGTGCCTTCAGATTGGCGAGTTGCTCGGCCGCCAGGGTGGCCGTGCGGTCCGTGGTGCTGAGTGCGTCCAGGATGGGCTCCAGGCGTGGGCCGAGGTTCGTGGTGTCGGTGTGCAGTGTGTCCGGGTGCGTCTGGGCGGTTGTAGGGAGCGGCCCCGTAAAGACGGCGAGCAGACCGATCAGGACGGGCAGGGCACGTTGAGGGACGAGGCGTATCGGAGACATGGAAACACCGCTACCAATGAACGTCGAGCGACGCGGAGGGCGTCCAGCCGAGCTCGGCGTGCTGCTCGGCGGCAACGTGTGCCTGCAGCCAGCCGAGGTGGAGTCCAATGCCTCCGGTAAATCGGGTGGGAGCGGTCGTGACGCCCGCGCGAAGTGCGATCAACGAGAGGGGGCGAACTTCGAGGCCGCCCCGGAGGGCGGCGGGAAAGGCGCGGTCCTTAAATACGTCCACGAGGACCCGAAGAGCGTCGCCCGCACGATACTGAAGGCCCACCGATAGGGTCTGGGGCAGGGGTTCTCCCTCCACCAGCGAGGGGCCGTTGACGTTCGTGGCGTGGGCCCCCAGGTCCAGCGACGACAAGAGAGGGAGGAGAAGGCCGAGGTGCAGCCCCACGGCGCCGGTGCTCCCGTATCCGTCGATGCGTGTATGGTAGTACCGCCCCGTGAGCCCAAGGTGCACGTGCCGACTGGTCCCGAATGAGAGCCCACGCGCATACCCCAGGCTGTAATGAACCTCCCGATAGCCGTCGCCCCCGAAGGTGCTGGCGCCGCCGGACACGCTCCCCCACGCGGCGGGCCAGGTGCCCGCCACCGACCCGTACCGAAGTGCCGAAAGCCCAAAGGCTTCCCGGGCGAAAAACGAGACCACCCGGTGAGAGCGCCGGGCGGCCGCGGCCGGATTGCCGTGCACGCCGGAGGCCGTCGTGAGGGCGGTCGAGGCGTATCCGAGGGCCGATGCCCGGGCCCCGCCGAACAAGTCGTACGTGGATTGCCCGTGCGCCGGGGACGAGCCGGCCATCAAGCACCCAGCGACAAGAAGCCCCAAGAGATGACGCATGGCAGAGGGCGACCGGTGCCATGACTTTCGATACTAATCGTATCCAATCGTTTTTAAAAAATCAAATATTAAAAATTAAAGGCGAGAGCGAGGAGTGGGACGAGTGGACCGTACGAACGCCCGAGAGAACCGAGTCAGAAACCTCACGGCGAGGGGAGAGGTAGCACCATTCCGCTGCCAATTGGTCATTCGCCTCCTCCGAAGCTGTGGTTCGAATTCCGGCGGCTGTGTGGGGACTTGCCGTCCTGGGGACGCTTCTGCTCGCGTCTCCGGCTGACGGACAGGAATTGCGCTGCCGCGTCCAGATTGACGACTCGCAGATTAGCGGGGCCGAATCGGAGTTTGACTTTCTCGACGATCTTGAACGCCAAATCCGGGAGTACATGAACCAACGCTCCTGGACCGACGATGCGTTTCTGCCCCACGAGCGCATTTCCTGCTCGATGCAAATTGTCCTTCAAGAGTCGATTAGTCTGTCCGAGTTTCGGGCCCGGCTCGTCGTCACGACCCGGCGCCCCATTTACGGGACCTCGCAGTCTTCGGTCGTCGCCCGTGTGAACGACCCAGAGTGGCGCTTCGAGTACAGTCGGGGCTCGTCCCTCAACCACGATCTCGACCGGTACGACCCGCTGACGTCGGTGCTCGACTTCTACGCCTATCTGATCCTCGGGTACGACTACGATACGTTCAGTCCGCTCGGCGGAACGCCCTTCTTCGACCGGGCACAGACCGTGGCCGATCAGGCCGAGGGAAGTGGAGACCCGGGCTGGTCCTCGGTGGGGACCCAACAGACCCGTGTGCAGCTTCTTTCGAACCTGCGCGCCCAGCGCCACGAGCCCCTGCGTCGGGTGTACTACAAGTACCACCGAAAGGGCCTGGATCGGTTCGTGCAGGAGACCGAAGCGGCCCGAAAAACCCTGATGGAGGTGCTCCGGACGCTCCGGACGCTCCGCGACCGTCTGTCGCAATCCTATGCCCTGAACCTCTTTTTTGCGACGAAAAACCAGGAGTTAACCGCAATCTTCGAGGAGAGTGATCTTGAAGGTCAGGCGCAGGGGCTACTCGTCCAAATGGACCCCTCCCACTCCTCGCAGTACAACCGTCTTGCGGAGTGAACCGCCCCGTTTCCGTCGGGTGCTGCGGAATATGTTCGAATCATGTGTTCAGATTTTTGGGCCGGGGACCATCCGGTGGGCTGCTTCGTTCATACCCGTTGAGTCTATACCCCCCAGGCACGTTAGATCTGTGTCGTCCTCGTGTCTACGAAGCCACGAATCGGTCGGGGGCGCCTTGCACCGAAACCCGCTCTTTTGATCGAGTCGCGTCAGGTACGATATGTCAGACAAGGACGGAGAAGCAAAAGAAAAGGCCCTCGACCTCGCCGTTGAGCAAATTCAACGGGACCACGGCGAGGGGGCAATCATGCGTCTCAGCGACGATCCCAACCAGGAGGTGGAGGCGATTCCGACGGGCTCCCTCGCGCTCGACGACGCGTTGGGGATCGGGGGGGTCCCCCGTGGGCGCATCACCGAAATCTTCGGGCCCGAGTCCTCCGGCAAGACGACCCTCGCAGCCCACGTTGTTGCGGAGGCCCAGAAGCTTGGCGGGACGTGCGCGTTCGTGGACGCCGAGCACGCGTTCGATCCGAACTACGCCGAGCAGCTCGGGGTGGACACGGACGAGCTTCTGATTTCGCAGCCGGACACCGGCGAGCAGGCCCTCAACATCACGGACACGCTGGTGCGCAGTGGGGCGCTCGACGTGATTGTCATCGACTCTGTGTCGGCGCTCGTGCCGCAGGCAGAACTGGAGGGGGACATGGGCGACACCCATGTCGGCCTGCAGGCCCGCCTCATGAGCCAAGCCCTCCGCAAGCTGGCGGGCACCATCAACCGCACGAAGACGGCCTTGATTTTCATCAACCAGATCCGAATGAAGATCGGGGTGATGTTCGGGAACCCGGAGACGACCTCCGGCGGCCGCGCGCTGAAGTTCTACTCGTCGGTCCGCATGGACATTCGCCGGATTGGGGCCGTCAAGGACGGGCAGGATGTCGTGGGCAATCGCACGCGCGTGAAGGTGAAGAAGAATAAGGTGGCGCCTCCGTTCAAGGAGGCGGAGTTTGACCTGATCTACGGGGAGGGCATCTCGTCGCTCGGAGAGATTATTGACCTGGGCACGGAGTACGACATTCTCCAGAAGCGTGGGTCCTGGTACTCGTACCAGGACGAAACCATCGCCCAGGGACGCGAAAACACGAAAGAGTGGCTGGAGGAAAACGACGAGCAGCGTGACGAGATCAAGTCGGCTCTGCGTGGGGAAATTGGGCTTGCGACGGTCGACGAGGACTCCGAGGAGGACGAAGAAGAGGCCGAAGCCGCCGCCGAGGAAGCGTAGAGGCTCATGGCCGTCCGACGGTGCCTGCACGGATCGATCTGGCCGCTGCTCGTCATCCTGATGCACGTGGGGGGGCACGAGGCGGCCCGGGCACAGCCCTCGCACCCCTCGCCGGAATCTGCTAGCGCCCGCTTCTGTGGGGCGGCCCCCGACCGCCCCCTCGATGTACGCGGCCTTGCGCTTCTCTACTGCACGACGCAGCCGGCGCTCACGGGCGGGTTGTGGGGGGCGCACCGATCGGCCCGTCCCGTGTTCTACGGGGCCGTCCCGCTTGCCTGGGGGGGCGCGGTGCTCACTGAATCCCCCGCCGCGCGGGCTGCCGCCTACCGGTTGACCCTCACCCAAGGGCTCACGTATGGGGTTGTGGTTGGGGCCAAGCACGTGGTGGGGCGCCCCCGCCCGTACGTCCATCGGCCGTTGAAGGCGCGCGCCGATCGTCACCGACCGCCGGCCCCCGGAGATGCACACCTCTCGTTCCCGTCCGGGCATGCGTCCCTCTCGGCGGCCCTCGTGACCTCCTGGGGGCTGTCGTATCCGCGATGGTACGTCGTGGGCCCCGGTGCGCTCTGGGCGGCGGGCGTGGCGCTAAGCCGGGTGCACCTTGGGGTGCACTATCCCAGCGACGTACTGGTCGGAACTGTTTTGGGGACGGGAATTGCCCTGCTCGTTCATCAACTCCGCCGCGCGGTGACACCTGCCCCGCTCCGGGCCTCTTCCGACTTGTCGTTCGGCCCTCCTCTGGTCCTGCGGGTCACCTTTTGAGTGATGCGAAATGTCAGGAGGGGCCTCGGCCGAGGGCTGACACCCGTGCCCCGCGCCGACCACTGAGCTCTGTTCCGGCGCTCGGTACTCGGGGGCAGAACGGCGCGTGCTGTCTTCGGGCGTGCCCAGTGGGCTGAAGGCAATCTGTGCTGATGGCCCCCACACGGAGGAGGCGGGACCGGTCGCAGTCCAAGCGGGCGGGGCGACACGGGCCGGCTGCGCCACCCGCGCAAGTGCCGCCGCGGTTCGGGGGGCGGGTCGGGCAGACGCGCGCCGCCGTTCGTCCTCCATGCGCCCCTGCGCTTGGGCACCCGGACGGCCGCCAGGGCATTGGCCCGTGCGCGAGCCCCCGTGCATCGGGGGAGAACCCATGCTCCCATCGGCGAGCGGCCGTAGATTCTGTAATGAAAACCCCTTCTGAAAAAACGAGGGACAGGTATGCGTCTTCACACGCTGGCCTGTATACTGGCATCGTGTTCGTCCATCTCCCTCATCAAGGTCGCAATGTCCATGGCCACTGTGCATCCGTTTCGGGCCGTGCGCCCCCGTCCTCAACACTTCGAAGAAATTGCGTCGGTGCCGTACGACGTCGTCGATACGTCCGAGGCGCGCGACCGGGCCGAAGGGAAGCCGCGGAGCTTTCTGCACGTGGCCCGGCCCGAGATTGACCTGGCCCCGGAGCGGGATCTCTACGATGACGCCGTGTACGAACAGGGGGCCGTCAATTTGCGCCGGTTTGTGGAGGCGGACTACACGGTGCGGGAGGAGGCCCCCACCGTCTACGTGTACCGCCTCGTGATGGACGGCCGCGAGCAGACGGGCGTGTTCGGGGGCGTGTCGGTCGCCGAATACGACGAGGGCACCATCGTGAAGCATGAAGAGACGCGCCCCGCCAAAGAAGACGACCGGACCCGGCACATCCTCGCGCAGCAGGCCCACGCCGAGCCCGTCATGCTGACGTACCGCGACGACGAGACGATTCATTCGCTCGTGTCGGACGTGCAGGCACAGGACCCGCTGTACGATTTTGAGGCGGAGGATGGCGTACGGCACACGGTGTGGAAGGCCCCGGTGCCGAGCCCGCTCGTCGAGGCGTTTCAGAACGTCGAGCACCTCTACATCGCGGACGGACACCATCGGTGCAAGGCGGCCAGCCGGGCCGCGGCGACACTGCGCCAATCAGAGGAGGCCGAGGCGGACGTCCCCGGGTACGAGATGTTCACCGCGGTCCTCTTTCCCATGAGTCACATGCACATCATGGCCTACAACCGGATCGTCCACGAGCTGCCCACTTCTCCCCGTGACTTTTTGGAGCAGCTGGCCCGCGACTTCGAGGTGACCCGCAACGTGGACGACCCGGTGCCGGCCCAGAAGGGGCTCGTGTGCCTGTATCTGGACGGGGCCTGGCACCGATTGGCCCTGCCGGAGCCGGAAGGCGACCGGGTGGTCGACCGGCTGGACGTGTCGCGCCTGAGCGAGCACCTGCTGGAGCCTCGGCTCGGCATCAGCGATCAGCGGCGGGACCCCAACATCGACTTCGTCGGCGGCATTCGGGGGACGGACGCGCTGGAGGCCCGGGTGGAGAGTGGGGCGGCCCAGCTGGCCATCAGCATGTACCCGACCCACATTGAGGAGTTGGTGGCGGTCTCGGACGAGGGGAGCTTGATGCCCCCGAAGTCCACCTGGTTCGAGCCCAAGCTTCGGAGCGGGCTGCTGGTGCACGACTTCGCCGAAGACGTGCCCGACGACGCGTCGGGGGCGCCCGCGGCCTAGGCGTGGGCGCGGCCCGGAGCACCGGTCGACGGTCCCCCGGGTGATGCCCACAAGGCGGGGCGGCCCTACTCCACGAACAGGAGGTCGATCTCGCGGTCCTCGACGCTGGCGCTCGCCACCTCCACACGGACCGAATCGCCGGGCCGGTAGGAGGTGCCGTTGTTTTCGCCCCGAAGCGTGTACGTCGACTCGTCGTACACGTAGTAGTCGTTCATTTCGCGGACGTGGACCAGTCCCTCCACGAGCAGGTCGGTGATCTCGACGAAGACCCCAAACTTCGTCACGCCGCTGACGACCCCGTCGAATTCTTCGCCGACGTGGTTTTTCACGTACTCGACCTGCTTGAGCTTCACGGACTCCCGCTCGGCCTCCTCCGCATTTCGCTCCTGTTCGGAGCAGTGCTCGCACCGAGCCGCGAGGTCTTCGATGTCGGCGGGGGAGCCGCCCTTGGCGTACCGCTTTAGGAGCCGGTGTACCATGAGGTCGGGGTACCGCCGGATGGGGCTCGTGAAGTGGGAGTAGTAGTCGAAGCCGAGGCCGTAGTGGCCGATGTTGCCGACGGCGTACTCGGCCTTCGACATGGCGCGGAGCGCCGCCCGCACGATGACCTGCTCCTCGGGCTGGCCCTGGACCTCGTCGATGAGGGCCCCAAGGTCCGAGGAACGTGCGTTGCCGTCGGTCAGGGGCAGTTCGTGGTCGAAAACGCGAACGTATTCGGCGAGCTGCTGAATCTCTTCGCTGTCTGGGCTGTCGTGCACCCGGTACACGAACGGAAGCGGCTCGTCGGTGCCGTTCGAGCGGTGGCGGTCCACGTGCTCCGGCGCGGCGATGTGCTTCGCAACGGTCCGGTTGGCGAGCAGCATGAACTCTTCAATGAGGCGGTTGGCCTGGAGCCGTTCCTTCCGCACAATGTTCGTGGGGGTGCCGTCGTCGTCCAGGATCACATTTACCTCGTCGGAGCCGAAGTCGATGGCGCCCTCCTGCATCCGGCGCCGGGTGATGGTTTTGGCAAGCCGGTTGGCCTGCACCACGTCCGCCGCCATCTTGTCGTCGGGGTAGCCGCCCTCGATGTAGTCTTGAGCACGGTCGTAGGTGAGGCGCTCCTTCGAGTGGATGACCGTTTCGCAAATCTCGTAGTCCACCACGTCGCCCTCCGTCGTCAGCTCCATCAAGATGGAGAAGGCGAGCTTGTCCTCGTGGGGCCGCAGGGAGCAGACCTTGTTCGAGAGCTTCTCGGGAAGCATGGGGATGGTGCGGTCCACGAGGTACACGCTCGTGCCGCGCTCCAGCGCCTCCGCGTCGATGGCCGTGTCGGGCTCGACGTAGTGGCTCACGTCCGCGATGTGGACGCCCACCTCGTAGTTGCCGTTGTCGAGCTCCTCGACGTGGATGGCGTCGTCGAAGTCCTTGGCGTCGACCGGGTCGATCGTAAAGACCGGCTTGTCGCGCAGGTCGCGACGGCGCTCAATCTCATCCTCGGGAATCTTCACGGGAATGCTCTCGGCCTCGGCCTCCACCTCGTCGGGGAAGTCGGCCTTCACGTCCATGCTCATGGCGAGGGACAGAACCCGCACGTTCGGGTCGTCCGACGGGCCGATGACCCGGAGAATGCGCCCTTCGGGGGAGGCCTTCCGGTCGTCGAACCGGTCGATGGACACCATGACCTTTTCGCCGTCCTTCGCGCCGCTGAACGCATCCGGCGCGACGTAGACGTCCTGCAGGATGCGCTGGTCGTCCGGCTCCACGAAGGCGAAGTCGCTGCGGTGGTGAAAGGTGCCGACCACCTCGGTGCAGCGCCGCTCGACCACCTCAAGGACTTCACACTCGCGCTTTTTGTCTTCCGGCGCCCGGGCGGCCACGGCCACGCGAACGAGATCCCCGTGGAGGGCTTCTCCCATGTTCGCCTCCCGGATGAAGAACTCCTCGTCCTGATCCGTGGCCTGGACGAAGCCAAAGCCCTTGTCGTGACACTGGAGGACACCGGTGTGCTGGCGCGTGGTGGCCTTGGTCTTGTATTTTCGGCCGTCGCGCTCCACGAGCTGCTGGGCGGTCATCTCTGCGAGCACGTCGCAGAACTGGAGGTAGGTTTCATTGTCCTCAATGCCGAGCCCGTTCGCGATCTCGTGGGAGCGGTGGGCGTCGTTGGGATGTTCTTGCAGAAAGGCGAGGATGTCCTGTCGAAGGCTGTCAACTTGCGTCTCCGTAATGGCAGTAGGGTTCTGTGCTGAAAAAAGGAATCAGTATGAATCTCGTGTGTCGCAACGACCGCCTGCCCGTCGGCGTTCGAACCGCACGAAAAAGTCATACGGGGTCGTTCTGTTCGGAGGGGGGCTGCGCCTCGGGAGAGGCCGTCGAATCGGACGGGGGACGGGCGCTTTGCGCGACCGGATCGGGGGCGGGGTTGTCCTCGTCGTCCGGTGCAGGGTCGGTCGGCAACATCCAGCCAAAGATGCTGTGGAAGAGCGTTCGCCAGGTCGAGAACTGGGTCTGATACGAGACGCCGGCCCCGCGGCTGCTTGTAAGGGCGCGGCTCGGGGTCAGCTCGTCCCCGGTGCGCCGGTAGAAGACCTTCGCACTGACGCTGGGGCTGAGCCGCACCTCCACCACGAATTCCCCCTGCGGCCCGCCGGCGCGCTGGGCGTCCGAGTCGGCCGGGTCGTCGTTGGTATAGACCCCTTCGCCCCGGATGATGAGGCGTTCGTTGAGCAGGCGCAGGGCCACGCCATAGATCAGGTCCAGGTTGCTTGGGTCTTCGCCCTGCACGCCAAAGTTGAGGTCTACGTTCGGGAGGGCCTCCCCGAGATACCGATTGAGCTGGCTCGACACGAGCTGGGACACGCTGTTGAACGCCAGCTGGTTGCCCGCCGTCGTCAACTGATTGCCTTCGCCGTCGGACCGGGCCGTACCGCTTTGGGTGATCGACTCGGTGGTGAGGAGAAATGTGTTCGTCAGCAGCACGCTCGTGGCGTACTCCGTGGTCCGGGCGGGCTGGTTGAGAACGGCGTCGAGGGTCTCGGAGCCAATCAGGTTTCGCTCTTCACTCCGCGTCATGGACAGGCTCAGGTCCACCTGGGGCGAGGCCACCCGGCCACTGATGGCCAGTTGAACCGTGACGGGGATGCGTCCGCTGTAGCCGTCAAAGCCCGGCAGCCCGGAGGGGGAGGCCCGGGTACGGTACTCGGCATCCAGGTCCAGCTGTGCGTTGGTGGGGCTTCCGTCCCAGGTAATCGTCCCCTGGCTGATGGCGAAGCGCCGCACGAAGACCTCTCCGGCCGTGAACAAATAGGTGCCGCTGGTCGCGTCGAAGCTCCCGTAGACCGAAAAATCGCCCTCTTCCCGCTGCAACTGGACCCGGCCGGAGCCGACGACCGTCACCACGTCCCCCACCAGTGGATCGAAGACGAGGTTGACCGTCGACTCGTCCGGGGCGATGACGTTGAGGTCCAGGTTGAGGCCCTCAACGAAGGAGGGCACACCGGCGGGGCGGTCGGCCAGAATATTGGGCCGGCGCGTCAACTGCGACACGGAGGGCGTCCGGCCCGTGGAGTCGGCAAAGACGATGAAGCCCGCGTCCTCCTCCACCGTCCGTCCGGAGACGGGGATGTACAGTTCACTGTCCGGCGTCGTCCGGGCCGCGTTTGATTCGAGGGTGGCGTCGGGAAGCGGGCCGTTGAGGTGGAGGGGGCCCGACCCCCGAATGCGGCCGTAGAAGGGAAGGTCCTCGGCCTGCGATACGTCGATCACCGTGATGCCGTCCAGCGAGGCCGATAGGTCGAAAGAGAAGTACTGGTAGTCGTTGAACAGGATGCTCCCGTCCACGGTGGCCGTGCCCTCCTCGTCCTGAACCCGGAGCGTGCGGGCGTGGATGCCGCGCTTGTCCACCTCCACGGGGCCCTCCACCTCGTAGGCCAGGCCGAAGACGGGCAGCCGGACGGCCCCGTTCACGATGTCGAAGTCCGCCTCAAACCGAGGATCTAGGACCCGGCCCCCGATATGAAGCGGGCCGCTCACGAACCCACGCACCCCGGCCACGCGCTCCTCGAAGATGTACCGAAAGAAAAAGAGGTCCGCGCGCTCGACATCCACCGAAAGGTCGAGGGTTTCTCCCGGCGGCAGGGCCGACGCCCGTTCGGGGGGCGCTGCGCGCGCCCATTCCGGGAGGCGCACCCGGCCCGACACGGAAATGTCATTGGGCTCCACGGTTCGTGCGCCCGACGGAACCAGCGCCGGGCCCGTCAGCTGTTTCATGGTCTGGGCCTTCGAGCGGAGCCGCCCCTCCACACGGAGATCGGGGGACCGGGCGGCGTAGGCCATACGGAGGCGGGCAGAGCCCAGGACGCGGCGGTCGAAGGACAGGCGTTGCACGGCCAGGTCACTGGCCAGCTCGGGTTGGCTCAGCGCGCTCCGCAGACGAACCGTGCCGTCCAGGTTGCCACCGATGAGCTGCGGCAGCCCCAGTGCTCGCGAGAGGGGAGGAAGGTAGACGTTCCGGGCCTTCACGGCCAACGTATCTGAGGGGCGTGCCGAGACGGTGCCGCCAATCCGGATCGTCTGTAGGGACGGGGTGTCGGGATGGGGCTGTTGAATCGTAAGCGGGGCGACGACGAAGGCATCCGAGTAGGCCCGCAGAGACGCAGGTGCGGCATTGGTCCACTCGTTGCCGCCGATGCTCGCCGATACCTTCCGGAGGCGCAACTCATTGGCCCGTGGCGTAACGCGAAGCCCCCCGGACAGGCGAACCGAATCGGCGATCCCGACGCTGTCCGCCCGTGCCTGAATTCGTCCGGTGCGGCCCCCGTAGGCGAGCGAAACAGCGGTGTTCTTGAGGGCGGGCCCCCCCAGCGTCGCCCGTCCGGCCGAGACGGTTGCCGTCGCCAGGGTCGACTGCGCGAGAGGGGCATCGACGTGGCTGGACACGTCGTACTCGGCCCGCAGGTCCGTTACGGTATTCGGGCCGGCCCGAACCAAATCGGCCGAAACGTGCCCGGCAGTGTAGAGGCTATCGGGGCCGACAGAGAGCCGAGCCTCGGCGGTGAGGTTTTCGGTCCCCTCCGGAAAGGCGGGCCACCAGGCACTCACGATTTTCGGCTGGAGAATCCGCATCTCAGCCCGAGCCTCAAGGGGACCCCGAGACTGGAGGGAGGCTCGCGATGAGGCATCTATTGGCAGGTAGAGGGAGGGCTGGGCGGAGGACTGTTGGCGGGAGGGCACAGGCTTGTCGCGCTCGCGCCGAACTGCATGTCGGAGCTTCGTGCCCCAGGTTTGGGCGGCCGTCCAGAGGGGCGGGCCGAGCGAGGTGCCGTCGGCGGTGAGACGAAGCACGGAGCCGCTCAACTCCACACGCGGGCGCCCGGCGGTGCGGTCGGCCAGCCGGAGGGCGACGGAGTGCGGGGGCAAGGTCATCGTGCTGTCCCCCCGATTCACCCGAGAACTGTCCACCTGTAGTACGGCCGTCCCGGCGAGGGAACGCCACTGGACCCCGCGCCCCCCGACCGTCAGGCGCGCATTCAACTGGGTAGAGGGGGCGGTCGGGCCCACGATGGATCCCAGATCGAGGTCGGAGCCGGTCACGGTGGCCGTATAGGTCGGCCGGCGATCGAGGTCCTGGGCCGCCCCGTTCACGTAAAGCCGTCCGCCGTTGTCCTGCCGAACACTGAGGGTGCCATTCGTGCTGTCCCCGTCGATCGAGAGCGTGCCGTCGGCGGAGGCAAAGGAGCGCCCGGCAACCCGAGAGCCTGCGAGGGACACCTCGACCGAGCCCTGCAGGCTGCCGAGTTGGATGCCCGTTCCGCTGCCCTCGACTCGGCCCGACAGTTGACTCGTCAGGGCCGGCCGGCCGGTCAGGGGCGCAAGGTTGAGGCTGTCCGCTTCGAGCGTGCCGTTGTACGAGAGGCCGGAAGCCGACGACCGGGCCACTGCCAGCGACCCCCGGACCGCTCCGTGCGGGCTTTCCATGGCGAGACGGGTCGTGAGGTCGAACGTGCGGGGGCCGGCCGGAGCGTCGGCGGTGGTGCCCTGCAGCGAGCCAGTGAGGTTGAACGGAGTGCCATCGACGGAGGGCACGGGAGGGGCGGACGGCCACACGTCGCGAACATCCTTCGGGACGAGCCGGCCCTCCGTGAGGCGAAGATCCATCGCAAGCCCCCCGCGGGCCTGGCGGAGGGTTCCGCTCAGGGTCGCGACGGAAGCATCATGGGTAACCGTAACGTCGTCCGCGCGGAGTCCGCGTGCGGTCCCCTCCAGCGTGCCTTCGAGCGTCACCACGTCCGCGAGCGGAAGCCGGGGAACGATGCGTCGGAGCTCGCCCTGATCGATTCGACTCCGGTCCAGGCGCACCGAGACCTGGGGCGACGCTCCGTCGGCCCCGCCGGGTTGAATCGAGGCTTTCCCCCGAATGCGGGTCGTATCCAGGGACAAATCCAGCCCCCTAATCGACCAGCCATCCGGTGTCTGTTGGATCTGGCCCTCAAGGAAGGAGACACGGAGGTCCTCGCCCGGCATGGAAAACGACCCGTTGCTGAGGTCGACGAAGCGCCTCGTTCCCGTCCGTTGGGCAACGGCGCTGAACGAGAGGTCTCGAACGGTCGTTCGCGTGTAGTCGAACAGCCAGCCCTGCCGGACCAGGTTGGGGGCGGAGCCGCCGCGGGTCGTGGTCACGCGCCCCCGTTGGACCTCAATGTCCGCAAATGTTAAATCCAGGGCGCTTCCCGACGTGGAGGGAGACACCCGCCGAACGGCGTTCGCGGCGTTCCAGCCCCCTGAAGAGTCGCGCCGAAGTACGAGGTGGGGCCGAATCAGGGCAAGAGACTGGATGGACAGTTCTGCGGTCAAGAGGTTGGCCCACTGGGGGGTCGCCTGGATCTCGTCAACCGTCCCAACAAGCGTGCCCGAGGGAGCTCGCAGCTGCACCCCGCTTGCTTCGATGTCGGTGAGAAGGGACCCACTCAGAGAGTCGATCGAGAGGGTCCCCTGGAATTGCTGATTGAATTGCGCCTCGACGTGTCGTCGGATCCGATCGCGGCCCACCTCCGTCCGTGTGAGCCCGACGAAGAAGACGACCCCGACCATCACCGCTGCGAATGCGACGCGGAAGGCCCGCCACAGCGGTTGGGTGAGGGACCGGCGATTGGACGAGTCGGGCACGATTGCGGGCCGAAGGCGGAGGGGGATGGAGGGCGTTATCGAGGCAACCGCCTCCTATCGGCGTGTTGACACGACTGAAGGAGGGGCGGCGTTTCAGTTCGAACACGCAAACTGCCAGGCATGACGGGCGTCGGCCTCCGTGACATCGCCGGTCACGTACGCCTGGCCCAACTGTTCGAGGAGCACGAAGCGGATGGTGCCCCCCTCATTTTTCTTGTCCGCCGCCATCGCCGCGTAGAGGTCGGGAAAGGGCACCTCGGCGGGGTCGGATTCAATCGGCACGGCACGGATCACATGATCGAGTCGCTCGCGAGGCACCGCCTCGGGATGGCGCTGATGGGAAAGGTAGAGCCCCGCCCGCATTCCGATGGCGACGGCCTCGCCGTGGGTAAACGCCCCGTACCCCGCCACGCGTTCGAGGGCGTGGGCGAAGGTGTGGCCGAAGTTAAGAATGGCGCGCCGGCCCTCCTCCCGTTCGTCGGCACTGACGACGTCGGCCTTCACGCCCACGGCGTCCTCAATCACCGACGAGACAATCTCCCGATCTTTGCGGGCCATGACGGGGACCAGGTGGTCTTCCAAGGCCTCGAAGAGATCGGGGTCGCGGATGAGGGCGTGTTTGATCACCTCCGCCATGCCGCTTGTGTACTCCCGCATCGGCAGGGTATCGAGCGTCTGCGGGTCGGCGCAGACGAGCTCCGGCTGGTAGAAGGCGCCGATCAGGTTCTTGCCGGTGTCGTGGTTGATGGCCGTTTTGCCCCCCACCGACGCGTCGACCTGGGCGAGAAGGGAGGTTGGCAGTTGCACGAGGGGCAGCCCGCGCAGGAGGGTGGCCGCGGCAAACCCGGCCAGGTCGCCGACGACGCCGCCCCCGAGGGCGAGCACCGGGGTCTGCCGATCGATGCCCCAGGCGAGGGCGTCGTCGTAGATGCGGTGAAGGCACGAGGCCGATTTGGTCTGCTCGCCAGGGGGGAGGACGAGGGAACGCACCGTCCAGCCTGCGTTGGAAAGGCCCTCGATGAGTGGTGTCTTGTAGTGGCGGGCCACGTTCTCGTCGGTGACGAGGAGACACCGTCCGGCCGCGAGCCCAACGTCTTCTAGCAGAGACGGGACCGTGGCGAGGGAATCGAAATGAACGGTGTAACTTCGCTCGTCAAGGTCAACGAAAACGGCCATGGGGGCGAGTGGGCTCGGCATAAGTCTTTCTCTGCCTCACGGACTGGCGGGGCGTGAGATTCCTCGCCCTTTCGGAATTTGAGGAGTTTGGTCGCGCGTTTCCGGAGCGTCCTCGCCCCCTGATCAACCGCACACGCTGCCCCGCAACAGCCCTGATCCCGTCCACATGGTGATTCCGTCGATCCTGGAGCAGGCGCACGCCCTCGCCGGCCGGGCGGTCGGAGAGGGCGGGATTGCGGTCGACGCCACGGTCGGCAACGGACACGACACCGCGTTCCTGGCCCGAGCGGTCGGGGCGGGCGGGGCCGTCGTGGGATTCGACGTGCAGGAGGAGGCCCTAGTCGAGACGCGACACCGCCTCGAGCGGGAAGCCCTCAGTGCCCCCGTTCGGCTGGTGCATGCGGGGCATCAGACCCTCGCCCGGCACCTAGAAGAGGCGGAGCGGGGGCGGGTCGGCGCCATCATGTTTAACCTGGGCTACCTGCCCGGCGGAGATCACTCGGTTGTGACTCGCCCCGAGACGACCCGTCAGGCCCTCGATGCCGGTACGGAGGCGCTCCGCCCGGGCGGCGTCATCACGGTGGTCGCCTACACGGGCCATGAGGGGGGAGACGAAGAGGCCGACGCCGTGGAGGCCTGGGCGTCGGCCCTCCCGCAGGCGCAGTTTCGGGCCTTGTCCTATCGGTTTCCGAATTGGAGCAACGACCCGCCGCGCCTGTTTGCAGTCGAGAAGCGTGACGCCTAAGCGCGGGCCGAGCCCGCCGTGTTGGGGCCTGCCCCTCTCTCCTCGCTCATATCCTGGACGCGCCATGTGTCTGATTCTTTTCGCAAAGGACGTGCATCCGGAGTATCCCCTCATTTTTGCGGGGAACCGGGATGAATTTTACGACCGGCCGACGGCTCCTGCCGCCTTCTGGGACGACGCACCGCATGTGCTGGGCGGGCGCGACCTGAAAGCAGGGGGGACGTGGCTCGGCATCACTCGGAAGGGGCACTGGGCGACGGTGACCAACGTGCGTGACGAGCGCCCCCGTCGGGACGACGCGCCGTCGCGGGGGCGTCTCGTGGCGGACTACTTGCGGGAGGAGCCCGCGCCGGAGGCGTATCTCGACGGCCTGGAAACGGAGGCGGATCAGTACAACGGGTTCAATGTGCTCGTCGGAACGCCCGAGAAGACGTTCTACTACTCGAACCGAGACGGCACCCCCCGGCCCGTACGGTCCGGGATCCACGGCATGAGCAACGCGCAGCTCGACGATTCGTGGCCCAAAGTGGAGCGGGGCACCTCCGGGTTGGATGCACTCTGCGAAGACAAGGACCTGTCCATTGAGGCCCTTTTCGATATCCTCGACGACCGCCAGCCGGCCCCGGACGGTCAACTTCCCCAGACGGGGGTGGGGCGCGAGACCGAACGAATGCTCTCGCCGCCGTTCATCGACGGCGACGAGGCGTACGGGACCCGTGCCTCCACCGTGTTTCTCGTTCATCGCAGTGGACGGGTCACGTTTGCCGAGCGGAGTTTCGACGGCGGCACCGCCACGGAGACCCGCGACTTTTCGTTCAATTTGGCGTCCCCTGTGGCGTCCTAACTCTCATCTCTGACGCTCATTCGAAGACAACCCCTTGTCTATGCCCGAAAAAATCCGATTCGAGAACGCCGACGGAAACGCCCTGGCCGCTCGGCTTGACCGTCCCGACGGCGAATCGCCCTGTGCGTTTGCGCTCTTCGCGCACTGCTTCACGTGCTCCAAGGATTTGCGGGCCGCGGGGGCCATCAGCCGAGCACTAACCCGTCACGGCATTGCCGTACTCCGGTTCGACTTTACCGGGCTTGGGGAAAGCGAGGGCGAGTTCGCGGACACCAACTTCTCGTCCAACGTCGAGGATCTGATCGCGGCGGCCGATTATCTCAGCGAGCACCACGAGGCGCCCCGCATTCTGGTGGGCCACTCGCTGGGGGGCGCCGCGGTGCTGCAAGCCGCGCAGCGGCTCGATTCCGTACAGGCGGTGTCCACCATCGGGGCGCCGTACGACCCGGAGCACGTCACCCAGCACCTCCAAGACGCGGTAGAAGACATCGAAGAAAAGGGGGAAGCGCGCGTCCAACTGGCCGGACGCACCTTCACGATCCGGAAGCAATTCCTCGATGACCTTGCGGCGACGAAGATGGAAACCACCATCCGGACGCTCGGCCGGGCGCTCTTGATCTTCCACTCGCCGGTGGATCAGACCGTCGGGGCAAACAACGCCGCCAAGATCTTCCAGGCCGCCAAGCACCCGAAGAGCTTCGTTTCGCTCGACGATGCCGACCACCTCCTTACGGATCGGTCAGACGCCGAATACCTGGGGGTGGTCCTGGGGGCCTGGGCCGAAAAGTACGTCGACCGGTCGGTCTCGGAGCCCGACACGCCCGACGAAGACGTGGTGACGCGTACCGAAGGCACATACCGCACGGCGATTCAGGCGGGGCGGCACGCACTGGTTGGGGACGAGCCCGAGAGCGTGGGGGGCGACGACGACGGGCCTACGCCATACGGCTTTTTGCTGTCGGCACTCGGCAGTTGTACGGGAATGACCCTCCGCATGTACGCGGATCGCAAAGAGTGGCCCCTCGACGAAACCATCGTCCGCCTGTCCCACGAAAAAGTGCACGCGGAGGACTGCGAAAATTGCGACACGGAGCAGGGCCAGGTGGACCGGATTACCCGGGAAATTGAAATCCGGGGCCGCCTCAGCGACGACCAACGCGAGCGGCTCTTTGAGATCGCCAACAAGTGCCCCGTCCACCGCACCCTGCTCGGTGACGTCGACGTCCGTTCGTCTCTCCGATCCCGAGACGACGCGCAGTAGGCATCCCCGCACTGCCGCCGACAGTGGGGCTTCGTCGAGAACTCACAGGGATCGAGCCCGGATTGGGCCCTGCCACTCCGAACCCGCGGTGGTTTGCGTCATATGAGCCGATGCATTCAAAAACGGGACGTGGCGCAGCTCGGTAGCGCACATGTATGGGGTACATGAGGTCGCCGGTTCAAATCCGGCCGTCCCGACTTCCAGGTATCTGAGGCCGTTCCCCCGGATTTTGCCGGCGGAACGGCCTTTTCTTTTGCAGGTTTGCCGACTGGCCCTGCCGGTGGGCCTCGGTTTGTTGAGCGCACCGCCGGGCTCGGGATCTCCCACCGACTTCTCTCGTCGCCATGCCCGATGATTTGGACACTCCCGCCCTGCGGCGGTTCGCGCGTGACCTGCGCCGGATCCGCGAGGATCGAAGCGTGTCCCGCACAGCCATCCAGGAGGAAACCCAAGTCCATGCCTCGCACCTGAAGTCCTTCGAGGCGGGCGTCCTCCACGAAGAGGAGAGAATGAACGGCGTTTACCTGAAGGCATTCGTCCGCGCCTACGCCGAAGCGATCGGGCTTTCTGCGGAGACGGTCGTGGAGCACCTGGAGTCTGCGCTCTCCGGCACCTACGACGATCAGCTCGCCGTCACATTTCTGAACGCCCCGTCAACGGAGGCGGAGGCGGATGTTTCAGAGGCTGCCGCGGCATCCCCATCCGCGGAAGGAGAACAGGACGCGGCCGACTCGCCGTCGGGTCCGAGCGATAAGCCCGAAGAGAAGACGTCCGAAGATAAGTTGGGCCCCGCAGAGGAGTCCCCTCAAGAGACGAAGACGGATCCGACCCAGGCCGTCTCCTCCGACGCTCAGTCCTCAGCGGGGCAGTCCCCGTCCTCCCCCCGTTCGGGGGCGTCTGCGTCCGAAGCAGCCGGCGAGCGTCCGTCCCCGGACGTGCAGGAGGAGCCGCACTTCTCGGATTTGTCCGGGGAGGAGGAACGGGCGGGGCGTGCTCCGTCCTCGGCGCATGGGCGGGCGCCGCGTCAGGGCACTCCTCAGGGAGACTCATTTTCCAGCACCGTCCAGGGGATTCTCGCGGCCCACCGCGACAAAGTCCTGACCACCATCGGGATTGCCCTCCTGGTTGGACTGGTCGGGGGACTGGGATTCTACCTTACGAGGGGCGGCGCGACGTCTGAGCCCCCGTCGGGGGGGGAGACGCTGGGCGCTTCCCCCGCTGCCGATGCCGGCCCCTCGGCCGCAGAAGCCACCGGCGACACCAGTGCACCGGCGCCGCGGTCCGCCCGGCGGCCTCCGGCCGACATCACGCTCGGCGATACCCTCCACGTTACGGTCCGGGCAACCGAAGACGTGCGGGAGCTTCGGGTTCAGCAGGACGACAACCTCCGGCGGCCCTACTGGATCGAGGCGGGCGAGGCCCGGGTTTTCCCGTTCGTCGAACGCGTGACGCTCCAGAATCAGCTCGAGAACCTAGAGCTTCTTCTCGAAGGGTACCGGTATCCCATCACCTCGACCGACGAGCAGGGGCGTGTCATCATTCGTCGGGACACGGCCGAGCAGTTTGCCGATACGCTTCGGGGGGCTCCGGCCTCCATCTCAGAATCTCCGGATACCATCCGGGGCCAGGGCTCGTTTCCAGACCCGGATACCACGTCTTCAGAATCGCCTGACTCGGAATCCTAAGCGGTTGGGAAAACACACGGAAGGATCCTCTCCCTCCCTGTACGCATTCAGGCTGTCCTTGGCATCACGTCACGGGCCGTCTCTCCGAGCCGCGAGGCAGGACGGTCCCCGTCATTGGTTGCATGGTCCACTATGGGACTTCTTGAGTTGCTCGGTTGGAGCCGGCGGTCGCCTCAACCCGTGGGGCATGATCTCGAAACCAACGACGAGTCCGAGGCCCCCGAGGCGTGGAAGCAGTGGGCCCTGCGCGGCGGTCTTTTTCTGGGCCTTGTGGCCCTTACCGTCGGGGCGTTCCCGCGGGGGGACTTCTACGAGTATACAGTAGAGGTGGGCGACACGTGGCGCCAGTCCACGCTCAGTGCCCCATTCAATTTTCCCGTATACCTCGACCAGGAGCGTGTAGAGGCCCGGCGCGACACGGTCCGAGCGAATACGTCTCCCTATTTTCGAGAGGTGCAAGGGGCGTCGCAGAAGCTGACGGAAAACCGGGACACCCTGCGTCGCCAACTGAACCGCATCCTGGAGGCCTACGCGAGCTACCGCTACCATCGACAGCAGGGGGAACGGGAGGCCGCGCGCCAAGACTCGCTCGACTACGTTCGGCGTCGCCGGAATGCCCAGGTCACGCTCAGTGCGTCGCAGTGGGAGTACCTAGCGTCCGAGTATGCGGAGGAGGTACAGGACCTTCGTTCCCCCTCCCGCCAGTCCGCGGGCCAGATGTCGTCCCGCTTGCATGGCCGCCTGCTTGAGGCGGCCTTTGAGGTGGGCGGACAGCTTCTCAGTCTCGGGGTCATGAACCGGCCGCGCGATTCGGTGGTGACCGACGAGATCATCGTCCGGAATCAGCAGGACCAGACCCAGCGCAGGGTCGAAAAGGACAACCTTTACGGGCTCAACGAGTCGTTCGAGTACGCCGAGCGCCAACTCCGTGAGCGATTTTCGGAAAACCGGGAGCACTCCCGCATTGCGGCCTCCTTCTTCCGGGCGATCTTCGTGCCTTCGCTCCAGTATCTCCGCGAAGACACGATGGAGGAGCGCGATCAGCGTGCCCAGAAAGTGACCGCCATTCAGGGCGGGGTGGAAGAAGGGGAGCCCATCGTACGGACGGGGCAACGGGTCACCCGAGAAATCAAACGCAAGCTCACGTCTCTCGAACGGGCGAAGAGTGATCGGCTTGGGTCCAACATTGTAGCGAAACAGCTGAGCGGAGAGGTCCTCTTTACCCTGCTCGGCTTTGGGTTCTTCTTCTTTTACCTCTATCTCCTCCGGCCCGAGATCTGGTCCAAAAACCGGGATCTCGTACTGGTATCGGTGGTCCTCGCGTTCATTATTCTCCTCTACGGGATTGCCATTCGGGCGCCTTGGTCCCTGTACGTCGTGCCCGTGCCGCTCGCGTCGGTGCTGCTCACCATCGTTTTCAACTCCCGCATTGCCCTCATCGGGACGCTGGTGCTGGCCCTGACCGGGGGACAAATGCTGGGCCTCGAGCTCGAGTATACCGTCGCCACCTTTTTTGCCGGTGCGTTCGGGATTTTTAGCGTCCGGGACATAAAAAATCGCGGGCAGTTTTTTGTGAGTGGGGGGCTGGCGTTCGCGGGGTACGCGCTCGTGCTCTTCGCCACCTGGCTGTATCTCGATCTTCCCTTCGGACGGGTGGCCCCCGACCTGGCCTACGCGGCGATCGCCTCCGCCATCACGATCACGTCGTCGCTGTTTCTGTGGGCCCTGGAGCGCATTTTCGACATCACCACGGACCTGACCCTGCTGGAGCTCTCGGACACGAACCGTCCGTTGCTGAAAGAGCTGAGCCTACGGGCGCCCGGCTCGTTCAACCACACGCTCCAGGTTGCCAATCTTGCCGAGGCGGCCGCCGACCGGATTGGGGCCCACGCGCTGCTGACCCGGGTCGGCGCCCTCTATCACGACATCGGCAAAATGAAGAAGCCGGAGTACTTCGTCGAGAATCAGCGTACGATGTCGAACCCCCACGATGAACTGAAGCCCCGGATGAGTGCGCTCATCATTGCGAGCCACGTCAAAGAGGGCCTCGAAATGGGGAAGGACGACGGACTCCCGGAGCAGGTGCACAAGTTCATCCCCATGCACCACGGGACGGCCCGGATCGAGTACTTCTACCAAAAGGCCCTCAGCCGGACCGAGAATACGGACCGATCCGTGCCGGAGTCGGAGTTTCGCTACCCGGGGCCCAAGCCCGACTCGAAGGAAACCGGCATTCTGATGCTGGCCGATTCGGTGGAGGCCGCGAGTCGGAGTCTCGATGAACCGTCGCCCCGCCGCCTGGAGAACCTCATCGATCTGCTCTTCAGCGAGCGGATTGACGATGGGCAACTCGACAACACGAACCTCACGTTCCGCGACCTCCGGCTAATCAAGGACACGTTCCTGAAGATGCTGCTTGGCATCTACCACGTGCGGGTCAAGTACCCGGATCAGGAGGAAGAATCCGCCGAGCCAGACTTTGAGGTGGTGTCGCTCCGGGCGGACCGGCCGTACGTCAACGTGTCCGTGGCGTACGGCCAGGACGCGTGGGGGGCCTGGGTGGAGCCCGAACCGGCCTCGCCGGCACGGTCGCGGAAGGAGCCGCGGCCCCAGCTTGCAGACGCGTCCCCTCACTCCTCCGCCTACCCGGACGCGGAGGAGATCCGGGCCGACCAGAATGGAAGGGAGGAGGCCCCGGCGACGGAGAGCGCGTCCGGGTCGGAGTCCGGGGACGAAGAGGCGTCGCCACAAGGGCGGTAGGGGACAGTCAAGCCGGCACGGCATTCGCGATGGCCTCGATTGAATCCTTGCCGACCAGCAGCTTCAGCTCTTCGACATCGTGGAGGGAGTCGTCCAGGTAGGGCCGGAGGCGACGCTGACTCGCCGGGGTGGCGAGCAACAGGTCCGTCTCCTGGACGAAGCTCTGAAGGTGGTCCGCCTCACGATCAATTGACGCGGCAATGACCTGTCCATCGTAGGCTGTTTGGGACCGAAGCTCTTCAGACAGAGGGGGGATGGTGTCTTGGTAGCGTGTCACCAGCCCGAGTGTCTCACGGTCGCGGAGCCGGGCCACCGTTTCGAGGACGGCGGGAGGAAGGTGGGTCGAAAATCCCATGGTGTCGGTTCGGGAGAGCGTCTCCAGCACCTGCGCAAGGTACGGATACGGTGAGAATGCGTAGTCCGCGTCCTTGTGACGCTCGATTCGGGAGAGGGAGACCGGTAGTACGGTCTTTTGGAGGGCGGTGCTCAGTTGGTCCGCACATAGGCGGTTCAATTCGTCGTGGGGGCCGAGGACGATGAGCTTGCGCTCCAGTCCCGCGTGGTCGAGCAGGGTGGCCTGCTCCTGAAAGAGGGATTCGATCTCTGCGTCGCTGAGCCCCAGCCCGACCAGCTGCTGCAGCGTGTCGTTGACCACTTTCGCCCCGCGCTCCATCCGCTCGCTTTTGGCCAGGGGACTCCGCTCTTTGACGGTGTATCCACTTCCAACCTGAGAGCTGAGAAGCCCCTCGTCTTCCAGTTCCTGATACGCCTTTCGGACCGTGTGGAAGGAAACGTCGAGCTGGTCGCCCAGCGTTCGGGTGGACGGAAGCGTGTCGTTGACGTTGTAGTGCCCAGACGCGATGAGGTAGCGGAGCTGATTGACGAGCTGCTCCCGCACGGACACGTTCGCGTCAGGATCGATGTCCAAGGTGGACATGGCCGCTAATTCCGTTATTGCAAATGGAGTGATAAGACCAGCACATGACACCAGGTAGGAGAGCGAGCACTGCCCTTCTACGCACGAGACGATGCTTCTTGGGGCCGGAACGACTCGCGTGCAGCGTCGCGAAGCGCCCCAAACCTTGGCCACTGGGTCGGTTGCAGGAGGTACGTTGTCCGCCCCACCGCGAGTTCGACGTCGAACGATGTCGTGCGCACATTAAAGATGGGCTTCCAGTCTCGGGGGCGATCGAGGAGCACGTCGTAGACGCTCCGGACGGCCGCCTGGCCGGGGCGAAAGCTGATTTCAGCAGGGGTCCGGCTCAAGGAAAAGTGCGTCCACACCGTCGCCAGGATGAGGGCGACGGGGAGCCCCCAGACGAGGTATGCCCAAATGGGCTGCTTGAGGAGGGCCGAGGTGGTGGCGCCCACCATCAACGGGACGGTACACACCCCGAGGGGACGGCCCAGAAACCGTGTATAGACCAGTCCCCATGCGTCTTCGTCGGGATGGTGAGTGCTCTCGAAAACGGTGGGCACGTCCATCGGGGCGGTACCATGAGGGATGAATCGTCGGTCCCTGGTTTTCCCGTCAATCTGCTGGCTCCGTCACGACGCGACCGCACCGTCCCCGGCCTCCTGGGGCGCGTCCGTCGCCTTCGTGGCGTCGGGTTGATTCCAGGCGTACCCGTGGTGGGTCGGCGGGTTCAGGTTTTCCTTGATGGCACGAGGAGAGACCCAGCGCATGAGGTTGTAGGCAGACCCCGCCTTGTCGTTGGTTCCCGACCGCCGGGCCCCGCCGAAGGGCTGTTCCCCAACCACCGCGCCGGTGGGCTTGTCATTGATGTAGAAGTTCCCCGCGGCCTGTTCGAGAACATCGCTCGCCAGCTTGATCGCCGCACGGTCGCGCGCGAAAATCGACCCGGTGAGGCCGTACGGGGAGGTTTCGTCGACGAGGGGGAGGGTGGATGCAAATTCCTCGTCGGGATACACGTAGACCGTCGTCACGGGCCCGAAGATCTCCTCGCACATGGTCGTTTCTTTCGGGGCGTGGGCGCGGATAATCGTGGGTTCGATGAAGTACCCGGTGGAGTCGTCGTAGTCTCCGCCGTACACAATCTCGGCGTCGTCGGCTTCACGGGCCCGCTCGATGTAGCCCACAATTTTGTCGAACGCCCGCTGGTCGATGACTGCATTTAGGAAGTTGGTAAAGTCCTCTGGTGGCCCGACGGTGACCTCGTCCAGCTGACTTGTGATTTCGCGCCGAACGTCCGGCCAGATTGACTCGGGCATGTAGAGCCGGGAGGCGGCGGAGCACTTCTGCCCCTGGTATTCGAACGAGCCGCGCACAACAGCGGTCGCCAATTGCTCGACGTGGGCCGACGGGTGCGCAACGATGAAGTCTTTGCCTCCCGTCTCTCCGACAATGGTCGGGTAGGTGCGGTAGGTGTCCAGGTTGTCGCCGATCGTGGACCAGAGGTGGTCAAACGTCCCGACCGACCCTGTGAAGTGGAGGCCCGCGAAATGTTCGGACTGCAGCGCAGGCGTGCCCACGGCTGCGCCGTCGTCGGCGGGCAGCATATTAATGACGCCGGGGGGAAGGCCCGCCTCTTCCAGAATCTTGTAGAAGAAAAACGCGGAGTACACGGATCGAGAGGCCGGCTTCCACAACACCGTATTGCCCATCAGGGCCGGGGCCGTCGGGAGGTTGCCCTGGATGGCGGTGAAGTTGAAGGGCGTGACGGCCAGCACAAAGCCTTCGAGCGGCCGGTACTGCATCTGATTCCAGATCCCCTGCGAGTCGTTCGGTTGGTCGCGGTAAATCTGCTCCGCGTAATGGACGTTGAACCGGAGGAAGTCGATGAGCTCGCAGGCCGCGTCGATCTCGGCCTGGTGGATGCTCTTCCCTTGTCCCAGCATGGTCGCCGCGTTGAGGGTGTCCCGGTACGGCCCAGCAATCAGGTCGGCGGCACGGAGGAAGATGGCGGCCCGATCCGAAAAGTCCATCGCGGCCCACTCGGCCTTGGCCTCCATCGCCGCGTCGATTGCGTCGTCCACGGTGGCCTTCCCGGACTGGTGTACCTCCCCGAGCGTGTGCTGGTGGTCGTGGGGCGGGACAACCTCGGAGGTTGAGCCCGGGTACACGGGGGTGCCCCCCACGAAGGCTGGGATTTCAACGGTCTGGTTTCTCAGTTCCCTGAGTCGCTCCTGAACGGACCGACGGTCTTCGGACCCGGGGGCGTAGGCACGAACCGGTTCGTTCTCGGGAGGAGGGGTCTCGGGATATGCGTTGTTCATGGGAGGGGGCGTCGAAGCGACGGATTGTGCGGAAAATGTAATCTGCTTCTAGGTACGGGAAGGAGACTGGGCATGTTCGACCGAAGGATGCGGTCGGATCTTCTTCCTGGCAGTCTTGTAGCGGAAACGGATTTCAATTTGCGCTTCGTCCTTGCTGCCCACACCGCTTTCTCCTGGTCCGTGCCCGTTCGCTTCGAGCGCTTTATGTCCTTTCGGTACCTCTGGGGGGCCGAGGGACGAGAACAAGGCCGGAGCTTCCTGCGCTTCATTATTTACGTAGCCGTGGGGGGCGTTACGCTAGGGGTCGCTGCGCTGCTCCTCGCCCTCGCGATCGTTCGGGGCTTTAGCGAAGAGATCGAAGAAAAAATCGTGGGGTTCGGGGCACACATTCAAGTGTCCAGTTACGTTCAGGACGAGCCGCTGGATCAGGGCGCGTCGCTCCGACGCCAGCTTCATGAAATGAAGGGCGTCTCCGGCGTTTCTCCGGTGGTCGAGCAGCCGGTGCTGCTTCGCTACTCGGAGGACGCGATCGACGGGGTGGTGCTGCTGGGCATGGACCGGCTTCCCTCGTACCTGGGGAAACGGGTGGAGGCCGGCGGGGGTGCCGTGGACGGCGAGAAGGGAGGAGAGCCGGGCCTCGTCGTGGGGCGGGAGATGGCCACTCGGCTCGGCCTGGCGGTTGGGGACCGTGTAACTGCGTTTGCCCTACAGCAGGGAGAATCCGGGATGTCGATGGGGGGACAGCGGCCTCGTGTCGAGCAGTTTCGGATCCGCGGCATTTACGATACGTCGCTCCAGGACATCGACGATGTGTATGTCTTCAGTAGCACCGCAGTCGCCCGGGAACTGGGATCCCTGGCTGCTCCGTCCGTGAGTCGGTTCAACGTGACGGTGTCGGACCCATCCCGGATTGATTCGTTGGCGGCGCAGATCGAGAACCGATTCGGATTTCCGGTATCCGCCCGTACCGTCTACCAGCAGTACGCAGGGCTCTTTGCCTGGGTGGACCTGCAACAGAGCATCATTCCGCTCGTGATAGGGGTCATTGTCATCGTCGCCGCCTTCAACATCATCGGGACGCTCCTGATGCTGATTCTCGAAAAAACCCGTGAGATTGGCATTCTCAAGGGGCTGGGCACCTCGGGCCGCACACTGAAGCGACTATTTCTCGTCCTGGGGGTCCTGATCGGCGTCGTCGGGACGAGCCTCGGGGCGGCCCTGGCGCTCACCTTCGCGCTCCTGCAGCAGCAGTTCGGATTGGTCTCACTCCCCGCCGAGGCCTACTACATGACCACGGCCCCGATTGCACTGAACCCGCTCGACTTCTTGCTCGTGGCGGTCGTGACCGTTTTCCTGTGTGGGGCGGCCGCCTACATCCCTGCCCGAGTGGCGGCACGGGTTGAGCCCGTGAAGGCCATTCGATTCGAATAACCAACCGCAACTGGACTTCTCTCCACTCCTACACTACGACCCCATCCTCCTCATGAGTACGACCCATTCGCTTTCAAAAGGAGACCGCGCCCCCCGTTTCACGCTCTACACGGACGAGGCACAGCCCTGGGCGCTGTCCGATCATCTCGATCAGCCCGTCGTCCTTCTGTTCTTCCCCGGCGCGTTTACCAGCGTGTGCACGACGGAGCTGAATGCCGTGAACAACGACCTCGGTTCGTTCGAGCCCGCCCACGTCGTCGGCATCTCGACGGACGCCCCGGCCGTTCTGTCAGAGTTCCGATCCACGCAGCAGTTTGAGTTTCCGCTCCTGAGCGATCACGACGCGACCGTCTGCGCGGAGTACGGGGCAAAATACGACCAGAACTTCACCGCCATGGGCCTGGACCGCATTGCCAAACGGGCGGCCTTCGTCGTCGACCCGGCGGGCACGATTCAGTACGCCGAGGTCCTCGACGACGCGGGTCAACAGCCGGACTTCGATGCTTTGAAAGAAACGGTGCAGCAGCTAAAGGGGGACCGGCACGAGCACTGAGCATCTGTTATTGCAATTTGCCTTGTTAACCATCCGGCCGCTTCGGGCCTTGATCTCGCCTGCCTGATCCCCTACACTAAGCATTATCCGTTCTCTCCTCACTGCTCATGAGGGAGCCGGAACGTCGGTGTCCATCCGCGGCCTGCGCCGTCGAAACGGGCTGGAGGGTCCATGGCGCAGGCCCGATGGGGCATCGGTCCGAATGTCCCCACGCTCCAGTGTTGAGTGCCCGTGAGAGCTGCCTATCTCCAGTTTGCCCCCGCGTACCTTGAGGTCGATCAAAACCTCGCCGCGGTCGAATCGCTTCTTCGTTCCGTCGAGGCGGACCTGATCGTCCTGCCCGAGCTGTTTACGTCCGGGTACTTTTTTCAGTCGAAGGACGATCTGGAACGCGTCGCCGAACCGATCCCCAATGGCAAATCCGTGGCGGCACTGCGGGGCTGGGCCGACTCGCTGGGGGCGACACTCGTGGCGGGGCTGGCCGAGCGGGATGGGGATCACTTCTACAACAGCGCGGTGGTGGTGCGGCCCGACGGCCGGGTGGACACGTACCGCAAGGTTCACCTCTTCTACGAGGAGACGATCCTGTTTGAGGCGGGCGACCTGGGCTTTCGGGTCTTTGAGGAGCACACCGCGGCAGGGACCTCGTACCGCCTCGGGGTCATGGTGTGCTTCGACTGGTATTTTCCCGAGGCAGCCCGCACGCTTGCGTTGAGAGGGGCGGACGTGATCGCTCATCCCTCCAACCTTGTCCTCCCACACTGCCCTGATTCCATGCCGGTCCGTGCTCGTGAGAACCACGTCTTCACCATCACGGCCAACCGGCACGGACGGGAGGAGAAGGAGGGGGAATCCCTGCGATTCATCGGGATGAGTGAGGTGTGCGCCCCCTCGGGGACCATCTTGACGCGGGCCGACGAGTCGGCGGACGTGGTGGAGGTCGTTGAGCTCAATCCGCGTGAGGCGCGCGACCGCAACATCAATGCCCACAACGATGTCCTGCAAGACCGACGTCCCGCCACGTACGCCGCGACGTCGGAAGAGGGGACGGCCCTGGAGTCGGGCTCCTAGTGCGACTCCTGAACGACGTAATCGCCTAGGGCCGAGTGGATACGGGCTTCAGGGTTGGGGTGCGTATCCGGTTCGAACGTTTGTCCCGTCACTTTTTCGAAGAGCTCCACGTAGCGCTTCGTAACCTTTGCTCGGAACGCATCCGGAAGCGTGGGCATCTCGTCGCCGGCTCGTCCTTGGAAGCCATGGTCCATGAGCCACTCCCGAACGAACTCCTTCGAGAGCTGCCTCTGGGGACGGCCCTCGGCAAGGCGATCCTCGTACCCGTCTGCGTAGTAGTACCGCGATGAGTCGGGGGTGTGCACCTCATCGATTAACACGAGATCCCCGTCGGGCGTGCGGCCGAATTCATACTTCGTATCGACGAGGAGGAGGCCCTGCTCCGTTGCCATCTTGTGGCCGCGTCGGTACAACGCGAGGGCCCACTCTGCGAGTTGGTCGTAGGTGGCGGGGGCCAGTCCGGTATTTGCAAGCGCCTCCTTTCGGCTCACGTCCTGGTCGTGCCCCTCTTCGGCCTTGGTGGTAGGAGTGAGGATCGGCTCGGGCAGCTGCTCGCTCTCTCGGAGTCCGTCCGGTAGGCTCTGCCCGCAGAGGGTCCGTGTCCCCCGGTCGTATTCCCGCCAGGCGTGCCCGGCCAAATAGCCCCGCACCACAAACTCGATGGGAATGGGGGTGCACTCCTTCGCGATAGTCACATTGGGGTCCGGAACGGAGAGGACGTGGTTCGGGACAAGATCTTCTGTGGCGTCGAAGAAGTAGGCGGCCGTCTGATTCAGAATTTGTCCCTTGAATGGAATGGTCTGTGGGAGGACGTGGTCAAAAGCAGAGATCCGATCGGTCGTGACCAGAATGCGCCGATCGCCTTGTCGGTAATTGTCGCGAACCTTTCCATGGTAGATCTCTCCCAGGTCGTCAAAACCGGTCTGCTCGATGGTGTGGTCCAGCTGGTCTTCAATGAGTTGCTTGTCCATAAAACGGGGCTCCGCCGCAGTTGAGGGGTGAAAGGGAGGCGAGGACTGAAGGGGCGTGCTCCGTCCCGAAATTGGGGCGGGCGCGTCGACAGGAGAGGTGCCTGGAGGGACTCAGGGACGTTGGCTCGATTTCCGAATGTGGAGTTCCGTCTCCACCAAGCGGGAGGTGTACTTCTCGGGTCCCCGCTTCTCCAATCGGTCCAGGAGAAGATCGGTGCCTTCGTTCCCGACGTTGTGCATGTTCTGGGCCACGCTGCTCAGTCCAATGAAGCGACTTACTTTAATGTCGTCGTACCCAACAAAGGCAAAGTCGTCGGGCACCTCAAATCCTTCTTCCCGGAGTGCCTGCCAGGCCCCGATGGCCTGTACGTCGCTGCTCGCAAAGGCGGCCTCCACAGGGTCGTCGAGGGCCAGGAGGTCCTGCATCGCCTCGTACCCGGACTCTTCGCTGAACCCATCGTGCTTGCTAGTGTGGCCGTGCACCACGAGGTCGGAATTGAACTCAATGCCCGCGTCTTCCAGCGCCTGGCGATACCCCGCGATCCGCTCGTTGCGGACACGGTTGTCGTGGGGCGTCGTGATGGCCCCGATCCGGGTGTAGTCCTGGTCGATGAGGTGATTGACTGCGAGTTCCGCACCGGGCTGGTCCTCCCAGTAGAACGAATCGAAGCCGGCCAGCTCGGCCCCGACGAGCACGACCGGCCCCCCGAGCATCCGCAGTTCGTCGGCGAGGTCCTCGTCCGGCGTCACGCCCACGAGCAGGAGCCCGTCCATGGCGCCGCCCTCCAGAAAGCTGCGGAGGGAGTGCTTCGGCGCTTCCCATTCCAGGTCGCAGAGCAACAGATCCACGTCCTCGTCGTCGAGCCGGTCACGCACCCCCTTCAACAGTTCGTTGTGAAAGGGCGTCGTGAACGTGGGGAGCGCCACGGCAATGGTCCGCGTGGAGCGTTGAGCGAGCGACTTTGCGGTCCGGTTCGGGCGGAACTGGAGTTCCTGAATGGCCCGCACTACCTTGTCTCGGGTTTGGTCGGCCACGTCCTCCGAATCGTTCAGCACCCGCGAGACGGTCGAAATAGCAACGCCTGCGTGATCGGCCACATCGTAGATGGTGGCCTTGGACTGGTTCGAGTTCTCCTTCGCATCGTTGGGCATGAGGCAACACGTATTTGAGAGGGGGAAGAGGCTGGGAGCGGCTACTCTTGAACCTCAGCCATGGTCGGTTCCTCTTCGAGGGTCTCGAAGAAGGTGGCGTCTGGATTGTCTCCCTCGTCCTGTTGAAGGGCCCGGAGGGCTTCGGAGACCCGGCCCTTGGCTTTTTGGAGTGCGGGTTCGAGTTCCATCCCGGTCTGGAGGTGATGGAGCAAGGGAAGCAAAAGGCCACTCGATGCGCCATGGTGCGACTGGAGGCCGTCAAGATGTGGGGCCTCGAAGAGGGCAAAGTCGTCCCCGTCGAAAAAGAGATCCAGGGCGTAATCCGGTGGAGACCCTTCCTGGTCGTAGAAGTGAGTTGGAAGCTTTCCGCAACGGATCAGAACGTGCTCGGCCCCCTGCTGGGCAATCCGTTGGGCGGCCACCTGGGCATCGTCCAGACTGGGGATTTCCATGCCGGCTACCAGGGCGGCATCTGTGCGCCGGATTGTGACGAGGTCCGGCTCACTGAGGCGTTCGACAATCGCCTCCAATCCTTCCTGTTCGACAACGTCCTCGCCACTCGGACCGCTCACGGTGAGGTCGTAGACGACGGGGCCGTCCAGCGAGTGAAGGTGGTCGAACACTCGGTCCACGGTTGGTGTGGCCCCGATGATGCCCACTTTGGCACTGGTCGGGGTCCGGGTCTCAAACAAATGTTCGAGCTGCGCGGCCACGGTGTCCGTCGGGACATTGAGGACGTCCGTCACGACGCCGTCTCCGGCAACGACGTGAGAGGTGCAAACTGGATACCCCGTCCCCGAAAGGGCCTGGGTGGCGAGAAGGTCGGCACTTAGGCCGCGTGTGATGCCGGGGTACAAGGCCCCAACAACAATTGGACGAAAGCGCATGGGAGCTGCGTCTGAAGGTGCGACTCAGGGCGGTATTCTATCACAAAGAGGATACTCTCTCTACCACTACGGGGCCTGAACGTTTGCTAGTTCGGTGGTGGAAAACGAAAAGCTCCTCGTAAGGACGATGCCTTCTACTATAATTCAAGGGACGGACTGGAGGAGTATCTGTAACTTCTGTTATTGCAAAGTAAGCAATCGTGTGGTGGCTTTCGTCGAGTCGGCTCCGTAACAGTTTTCCCAAAACCCTACGCAACGGAACTGGTTGATCCAAAGTCGAATTTGATTGGCCCTTGTAAGCAGCCATACGCTGGCCGTCCAACGGCCGGTGGTGGTTCCTTTTATTCCGATCTCGGCTCATGGACCCTGATATGGAGATTCCCTCCGTCGAACGGTTGACGAGTGCTCGAATTCCCACTGTAGACGGCGAGTTCTCGCTCTCTCTGTACGAAAACAGCAAGGACGACAAGGATCACCTGGCACTCGCGTGTGGGGACGTCGCGGATGGGGAGGATGTGCTGGTACGCGTTCACTCTGAGTGCTTTACCGGTGATGTCCTTGGGTCTTTGCGTTGTGACTGTGGGGAGCAACTCGACGCTTCGATGCGACGGATTGCAAAAAACGGCCGAGGGATCCTCCTTTATCTGCGTCAGGAGGGACGTGGGATCGGCCTTCTCAGTAAGCTCCGTGCCTACAACCTCCAAGACGACGGGTACGACACCGTCGAGGCCAACCGGATTCTTGGGCACGGAGCCGACGAGCGAGACTACGCCATCGCTGCACGAATCCTCGATGACCTGGGTGTGTCGTCCGCTCGCCTCTTGACCAACAACCCACAGAAGATTGAGAGCCTCGCCGAACATGGGGTTGAAATTACCGAGCGGATTTCGCTTGAGCCCCACGTGAACCGGCACAATGCGGAGTACCTCCGGACGAAGGTAAACCGGATGCGTCACATCTTGGACCTGGGGCCCGCGAACGGGCACGCTCAGGGCAACGCCCATGGGACATCACTCCGTGACCTGAAGCAGCGGATTGACCGCTATTTTGCAGAGAAGGGACGGCCGTTCGTAACACTGACGTACGCCCAGAGCCTAGACGGCTCGATCGCCTCGAAGTCGGGCACACCACTCCCCATCAGCAGTGAACAGGCCCTTCGGTTCACCCACCAACTCCGTGCGCTCCATGACGGCATTCTCGTCGGCATCGGAACCGTGTTGGCCGACGACCCGCGTCTCACGGTCCGGCACAACGATGGAACGCACCCGGTCCCAATCGTGCTGGATTCGTCGCTGCGGTTCCCCTCCGACGCACAACTTCTTGCGGGGGACGGCCCGGATCCGCTCATCGTCACGAGCCCCAACGCGGACCCGGACCGCAAAGAGCGACTTGAAGCGCACGGGGGCACGGTCATTGAACTGTCTTGCGGGCCGGAGGGGGGAATCTGTGTCAAGACTCTCCTACGCACCCTCGGGGAGCGAGACTTTTCCAGCGTGATGGTGGAGGGGGGAACGAGCATTCTCACCTCTTTCCTGCGACGTCAGTGTGCCCAGCGTGTGATCGTCACTGTCGCCCCCATGTTCGTAGGCGGAACGGCGGCGCTCTCTTCGCTCGCCCCTGAAGATCAGGACACGCACGCTCGGTCAGACTTTCCCCGGTTGGACAACATCCAGCAGCGGTGGTACGGAGAAGACCTGGTCCTGGAAGGGGATCCTGTATGGCCCGTCGCCTCCGAGTGAGGCCGTCCTCCTCGATGCTTCCCACACGCAGTTCGAACGAGATCCAACCCACATGACAAGTGCGTCTCGCCGGCGGGTACAGTTTACGGGGCCTGGTGAAGTGGAAGTGGTGACCGAGCCGGTGCCGGACCCGGCCCCGGACGAGGTGGTGGTCCAGACGGAATGCTCGGCCGTAAGTCCGGGCACGGAGCGGCTCGTGTACGAGGGGCACGTTCCCGAAACCCTGGCGGCCGATACCACGATCGAGGCCCTCGAGGACGACGATTTTTCTTACCCCATCTCTTACGGCTACGCATGCGTGGGGACGGTCGAGACGGCGGGCAGCAATGTCGACGCTGAGTGGGAGGGACGCACCGTCTTTTCGTTTCAGCCTCACGTGTCCCGGTTTGTGACGTCGCCGTCCGCTCTTGTTCGCGTGCCCCCCGCCGTGTCTGCCGTAGACGCCGCCCTGATCCCGTCCGTAGAGACGGCCGTAAACTTCGTTATGGACGGACGCCCCATGGTTGGGGAGCAGGTCGTTGTGCTCGGGCAGGGCGTTGTGGGGCTGCTCACCACTCAGCTCTTGTCTCGGCATCCGCTTCGTGGGCTTTGGACCGTCGAGCCGTCGCCCCACCGGCGGGCCGTGTCGGAATCGCTGGGGGGAACGGCCGTGGCCTCTTCGTCCGACCTGGAGCTGGGCACGGGGCATGACGCCTCTGGGCCCGACGCTTCACGCGCCGATCTCGTGTTCGAGCTGACGGGGAAGCCGTCCGTACTCAACGACGCGGTGCAGCGTACGGCTTTCAGTGGACGGGTCGTGGTGGGGTCCTGGTACGGCACGAAATCTGCCCCCATCGACCTCGGGCGTCACTTTCACCGCTCTCGAATGGAGATCATTTCCAGTCAGGTCAGTACCATCGATCCATCGCTTCGGGGCCGGTGGACAAAGGACCGGCGCATGTCCGTGGTGCTCGACCTGTTGCCCACGCTCACCCCGAGCGACCTCGTCTCCCAGACATTTTCCCTCGACGATGCTCCTGCAGCGTACGAACAGCTTTCGACCGATCCTTCGATGCTGCAGCCCGTATTCCAGCACAACTGAACCGGTACGACTGAACCGTTCTCTTCTTACCCCTACGGCACTGCCATGTACGAACTGATGGTTCGCCGCGACTTCGTGGCGCAGCACTATCTTACAGTCCCCGACTGTGGCCCTGAGAACGAGTGGCATTCGCACCACTTCGACGTCGAGGTCGCGTTGGAGGGAGACGAGCTCAACGAACACGGGTATCTCGTCGACATCGTGGAGGTGGAGGATGCCCTTGAGGCCCTCGTGGACCGGTACGAAGACGCCACCCTGAACGACCTGCCCGAATTTGAGGGGCTGAATCCCAGCATCGAGCACTTCTCCCGAATCTTCTGCACGGCCCTGACGGAGCAGCTGAATACGGCACGGTTGGAGACCGTTACCGTCAAGATCTGGGAGGACGATACCGCCTGGGCCTCCTATACGGCGTAATTTTTCTATCCGACCCTCCCTCTTGTCTGTGAATGCTCCGGACGCGTACCGCCTGTCCCGGTACCTAACGGCCAAAAAGTCTATTGACGGCCGCGCCCTCAATCATCGGGTGTGGTCCCGTTTCGTCGAAGAGCTCGGTGGCGTTTCGTCGCTCCGCATCTTAGAGGTTGGGGCCGGCGTTGGCGCGACTGTGGAGCGCATCGTCACTGCCCTGGACGTTCGAACGGGCCCGTCGCTCCGGTATACGCTCGTAGACCGGAATCCGGCGGTGCTCGATACTGCGTCGTCCGAACTACGGACGTGGGCGGAGCAACAGGGGTTCGAGGTGACCGGCCGATCCCCGCAGGTCTGGTCGGCGGACGGCGAATCCGTTGCCCTCGAGTTCGTGACGGCGGACCTGTACGACTTCGCCGCGGCGCACGATGGGGGCCGATTCGACGCAATTGTCGGACAAGCGCTGTTTGATCTGCTGCGGATCCCCGACGCGATTCAGGCGCTCCGGCCGCTGCTCCGTGACCGGGGCCTGTGGTACCTGCCGATTCATTTCGACGGCGTGACGGCCTTCGAGCCGCCGCACGACTCGGGGTTGGATGGGCGCGTCGAAACGCTGTACCACGAGAGCATGACGACCGACCACGACGACGGTCGGGCCGGTGACCAATCGGGGCGACGTCTCTTGACGCATCTCCGAGACGCGGGGAGTACCCTTCTCGAGGCCGGCGGATCGGACTGGATCGTCTGGCCACAGGACGGGGACTACCCGGCGGACGAGGCGTACTTTCTCTACCACATTCTGCACTTCATTGAAAACGAGCTTCGCGGCCACCCGGCCCTCGACGATGACGCGTTTGCGGACTGGCTGTCGGATCGCCGCCGCCAGATTCACGAAGGGCGGCTTACCTACATCGCCCATCAATTGGACGTGCTGGCCCGACCGGACTGAGCGCTTCTACCCGTTGAAGTCCGGCGCCTCGTCCACGTAGTAGGAAGAGGACTTTCCGGGCTGGGCGTGGAGGTAGGTCTTTGTCGTTTCGATGCTCTCGTGGCCCAGGGTTTCGCGGACGAGCTCCAGGTCGGCCCCCTTCTGCAGGGCATGAGACGCGTGGGCGTGCCGAAACCAATGCGGCGATACCTCGGATGTCATAATTGGTTCGCCCTCTTCGTCGCGTTTCACTGCGCCCTCCGGGCCGGTCTTCTCGGTGAGCTTGACCCCGGCCCGCACGGCCGCCTTCTTCACAACGCGCCAGATCTGGGATCGCGAGAGGCATCCGCCTTTCTGGGATCGAAAGACGGGATCGTCGGCGGCTCCGTGGCCTTCGGACTCTTCGTTCTCCCGCAGGCGGATAATCAGGCTCCACACCTTGCTGTACAGGGTAACGGCGCGGGTCTTGCCGCCCTTTCCGAAGAAGGTGACCTGGCCGCCGGGCCGCCCGTCCGGGCCGTTCAGGTCCGGGCGGTCCTTCAGGTCGCGCCAGCGAAGATCTTCGACGTCCGAGATCCGCCCGCCGGAGGCGTAGAACAGGCGGAGCAGCACGTGGTTGCGCAGGTCGCGCTCGTCGCGCAGGAGGGCCCACAGGTCCGCCTCCGACAAAATCCGCTCGGCGCGATCGTTGCGGACGGATGGGGTGGAGAGGGCCGCGCCGACGTTGTGGGCGAAGTATCGGAGCTTCGTCCCGAACGTGAACAGGCTCTTTACGGCCGACAGTTTTCGCTTTTGCGAAGACCGCGCGTACCCGTCTTTCAGGTGCTCACGGTATTCCTGTAGGTGGCCGAGCGTGACGTACCGGAGCGGAAGGTCCACGAACTCAACGAATTGTTCGAGGTCGCGGGCGTACTCCTCCTGCGTCCGCGCGCTCTTCTCGGCGAGCCAGCGCCGCACGAGCACCTCGTCGGACTCGATTGAGCATTGGCCGTCGGAGGGGGCGTTGTACGGCCGATTCTCGTCGCCGCGTTGGGAGACATTCCGGAGCGACTGCTCCGCATTCGTGTCATGCATGGGCTGAGGGTCTGAGCTCGGTCTCGAATTGGACATGTTTCAGTCGGTGGGTCACAGAGGGAGGGATCGGGGGCGGCCGGTCATGCCCGAGAATTAGGAACTCGGGCCTAAATCCAGATGAATGAACCGAGGCAGAAGCATCCGCCGAGAATGGTGAGCATGAGTCCGGAGACAAGGTCCGGGACGGATGTCATCCGGACGCCTTCTTCGCTGGTTCTCGAGTCTCCAGTGAGCGCCTTTCTTAGCAGGTCGATCCCGAAGAAAAGCCAGACTCCGCCGATGCCGTTCATACATAGAAAGACGATTGGATGCTCCACGAATTCATCACCGCTGTCTTGACCGATGGACGCCCCGAAGCGAATAACGTACCGAATAACGTAGGAGGACGCAGTCGCATTTGCAGACTGCACCTTCGGCGACGCCTACAGGGCCCACATCACCCGCCAGCGCGACACAGGCAGCCGGCATGAGTGGGCGATTCTAAAAACGCAACATAACGCCATTTAGATCCCGTTTCTACAGAGGGCGAATTTAGGCGCTTCAGGGGCCGGTTACACGCCTCGCAGGACTTCCGAAACATCAAAATCGATATGCACCGCCGCGCTGTCTTGGAGATTGCCCCCGGTCGTTTCGGGATCATGAACCTGTGCTGCCGCAGCAGAATTGCCGAACCGTCCATGGGCCTGAATCTGTGAGAGGCTCGCGCCGCCGTCGGCCGCAAGGCGCAGCCCGGTGCGGCGCAGCGTATCGATCGTAATTGAGCCCACCCCGGCGGCGGTCCCGGCCCGACGGACGATCGTATATATTGCGTCCGCCGAAAGGGGCTCGCCGCGATTTCGATTGCTCATCGAGCGCCATAGCGGCCCGGCGGTGAGCCCGAACTGATCTTTTACGTTGTCAATTACACTGACGACCTGATCGGGAATACGAACGTATTCCTCGCCTGTGCCCTCCGGATTCACCTCAAGAATCCAATACCGCCCGAGAGGCCGGACGTCTTCGACCGCCACGGCTGCGATTTCGCTCCGCCGCAGGGCCGCGTGGATCGTCGTCAGGATGATTGCCTGATCGCGAAGCCCAGTCTCGTCTGACGCGCCGGCCGCCTCCAGCGTGTCGCGCACCTCTAGCTTCGTAAGTGAGCGCACGGACGAGGATGCGTCGGCCGGAGGCATCGGCTTTACGTCAGGATGGCGCGCCGGGTTGCGGTCGTGAATGCGTTCCGTCATTGCCCAATCGAAAAATGAGCGGAGGGCCGCAAGGCGTCGGCGCTGGGTCCCCGCTGCCAAGTCGAGATCATGCATAGTCTCCACAAAGGCACGAATGTCCTCATGCGTGATCGCCTGCACGAGGTCAGCGGTTATGTCCTCCGCCTGCGAAAAAAACGCCTGCAGATCGGTCCGGTACGCCCGGCGCGTCTGGGACGAAGAGAGACTGCGTAGGAACGAGTCGAGAAGCTTCATGCGCCTGATTCGTATCTGCGATAAGTCGTTTTATAACAGGTGCTTTTGTGCACAATAATTTTATTTATCATGTACACAGGTGGGTACGGCCCCTGTGGTGCAGGAGCCGCGTTGAGGGCTGATTCAGAGCGGGGTCAGTCGGTCTCGGTCGCGGTAACGTCCGCCTCGTACCGAAAGATGGCCGCGACGCTGCGGCCGCCCGGCATCTCCTCCGGCGACAGAACATGTACGGCGGCACCGCTCAAATAAGATTTGAGGGCGGCGTAGTTCAGAAGATCACCGTCTCCTGGCTCTTGCGAATCGTGCACCCTGACCGTGTTGCTGTCGGGGTCAAATCGTCCCCAGCGATACTGTCCCTGCGGAACGAAGAGGGTGTCGACGCGGCCGTACGCGCAGGCGGGGACAATTTCGTGGAAATCGCCCGAGGCGAGCTCGGCGTTTTCGTGATACAGGTCCTCGAAGCGGTCAAGCTCCTGCTGTTGCACCGTCTGCAGTACCGACTCGACGACCGACCATGCCTCCCGGTGGAGCTCTTTCAGTTCCAGCTGCTCAGGATTTCCTGCGATGATGTTGTCGTCTACGAGGTGGGGAAAGTTATTGACGCTCTTGTAGAGCGGCAGGTACTCGGACACCCCAGCCAGAACCAACGGCGCCTCCTCCCCACCGATAAAGTCCGTCACACTCTCGTCGATGCGACGAAAGAAGCGTTTAAGCTGATCTTTGGGCTCGCGGCTCTGGTCTTCGGACGACCCGTGGCCGTGGCGCACCTGACCCGCCTCGCCCCCATCCGGCGAGGACGGGGCCGCCTGCGCATGCGACTGAAGGCCCTGCTCGGGGGGCTCCTCGTACTGCTGAATGGCCGTCACGATATCGGAGGGAATCTCGGCGGCCTCCACCTCACTGATCGCCTGATGCGTGCCCTGGTAGAGGCGGACATCATTTTGGCTCAGGGCGAGCAGGTAGTAGCGGTTGTTTGACGCAATCAGTGGGAAGAGCGGCTTCAGGTGGAACCGATCCTCCACAATTGCCACCTCGTCGAACGGAAGCGGGAGGCGATAGAACTCCGACGTGTCGGTCGTCAAAAATGCCGCGAGCCCTTCACTGAGACCGCGCCAGAAGCCGGGTCGGTCGAGGAGCTGGCGGGCCTCTCCCAGAATATCGTCGATGTCGGACTCCCGGTATTCCTGTTCGCGGAGCTGATCCCGGACGTCACGGAGAAGGTTTTTGAACCGGGTCGTGTTCTGGGACCAATCGGACCGAAACCGATGCGTGGGCATGTAGATCGAAATGCAGAGGCCGTCGTCCGACTGGGCCAGACGCTTCAGCTCATCGCGGTTAAAGAGGTCCATAGGGGAAGATAGAAATGGTGAGTAGTAAATGAGGAGGACGAAGCTGTTTGGCGGGCGGTCAACAGCCTGTCACTTCGCGGGCCTTCGCGGCCGGGGAACGACTCGGCCGCCGCGTTCCGGGCGCAGAACGAATTTAGAAGTCGCCCAGGAGTTCACCAGAGGCATGTGCCCTCGTTTCTGCGTGCCCCCGCTACAGGGCCCGCTCGGGCCATCCTCGTGAACGTTGCCCGCTGTGTCTTAGCTGAACATCTACTCACCAAACAACTTCCGAAGGGGTTCGCGGAGGCGCCCAGAGGCTACGGATCGGGGGCGTCTCGAAGCACAGCCCGGACGGGAGCCGCATCGCCCCCCACAATCTTCAGCGGGAGCGCAATCAACTCGTAGCGCCCCGGTGGGACGTTTGTCAAGACAAGTCCTTCGAGATTCACGATGCCAGTGTCCAGCAACGCGTGATGGGCGGGCAGGTCTGTGCTATCGAGCGGATCAACGGACGGGGCGTCCGTCCCCACGAGACTGACGCCGGCGTCCGCGAGGGCATGGATGGTATCCGGGTGAATCGGGACCACGGCGTCCGGCCACTCGTCGTCCGGAGAGACCCCGCTAGACGTTTTGAACAGAACTCGTTCCGCACTGGGCCCGTCTAACTGACCGACGTGCTCCGGGCGGACCGATGGGGCGTTGGCATTCACGTCCACGACGCGGGCGGGCCCAACAAAAGAATCGAGCGGCAGATCGTCGGTCGCTTGCCCCTGCCGCTTAACGTGAAGGGGCGCGTCCACGTGAGTGCCGGTGTGGGTGCTCAGTCGGAGGGAGCCCAGGTTGACAGACGATTCGTCCTCGTTGCGGCGAGCCGTCCAGGTCCATTGCACCTCCTGGTCGCCGGGCCACACGGCCGTTGCTGGAGAGACGCTTCGGGAGATGTCGATGAGGGCCATTCGGCGGAGTGGGGTTACGCAGATTCGCGCTCCGGAAGATCAGGGGTCCGAACCGGCCGGTCGTGCTGCGGGCGGCGGTCCCCAGAAAATGAGGGCGGCGGCGGCGCCGGATGCCAGCGCGGCCCCCCGGGCGGCCCGCCCGACGACCCGGAGTCGTCGCTCCAGATGAAGTGCCACAGGAGCGTCCCGAGGATAATCGGGCCGAAGGCAACAAAGAAACTGAGAACCTGGTAAATCCAGTTCATGGCCGGCGAGAGAACAGGTGCGGGGACAGAGCCGTGAGCGGGCGCCAGTCGTCACGTGGTATAAGAACTTCACTACGCCTTAATGTTCACGGACAAACGACACAACGGTTTCGGAAACTATCTTCTCGCACCGTGAAAATGACGTGTTTGATCGTTCTCTTGTAGTGCGGTTTCATTCTCCTTAGTGCGGCTATCTTTATGTCCACCGACTACGACTTGATTACCATTGGCGCGGGGCACAATGGGCTGATTGCGAGCGCCTACGTCGCCCAGGCAGGCTACCGGGTTGCGGTGTTTGAAGAGCGGGAGATGGTTGGGGGGGCGGTGTCCACCAAAGAGCTTTTTCCGGGATACCAGATCGACCTGGGGGGGAGCGCGCACATCCTCATACGGCAAACCCCCATCGTCGAGGAGCTTGAGCTGGAGCAGTATGGGCTCACGTACATTGAGCTCGACCCGATGTTCGTCGCGCCGTTCCCCGACGGCGACGTAATCTACTTCTACCGCGACCTAGACCGTACCGTTGACCACCTCGAACGGCTCTTTCCCGGAGAGGGCAAGGCCTACCGCGAGTTTGTGACGGACTGGATTGGATTTGCCCGCACCATGCGGGACATCTTTCTCACCTCCCCGAGTCCCTTGGAGTTGGGCAAACAGTTGATTCGTGGGGCCAGCTCTCCACTTCCCTGGCAGGAGGAGCTTCGTCACATCCTCCGTCCGTATCAGGAGGTTCTGGGGTCCTATTTCGAGGAAGAGAAGCTGCGAACGGCCATTGCCTGGATGGCCGCTCAGTCGGGCCCCCCGCCGACCGATCCCCTCACTGGGCCTTTTGCGCTGTGGCACCCATTGTACCACGAAGGGGGCGTGGCGCGTCCCAAGGGCGGATCCGGCGAGCTCACGCAGGCACTCAAGCGCCACATTGAGGCACATGGAGGCGACATCTACACCGACGCGCCCGTCGAGAACATTCTGGTCAACCACGAGCACGCCGAGGGCATTCGGGTCAACGGGACCTCTTACACGAGTCGAGCCGTGTGTTCGGCCACACACGCGAAGGAAACGTTCGACCACCTCCTCCCTGCCCGGCACCGGCCGGACGGGGCCGACGGGTTGCGGATTGGAAATGGGTTCGGGGCGATGATGCGCCTCGCGCTGGACGAGCCCGTCTCGTACACGGCGACCGCCGACGACCAAAAGGCCCGAACAGGCCTGCAGCTGCTGTGCCGGGACATGACGCAACTACGGGCGGCCTACGGAGACCACCTGGCCGGCCGGCCGGCACAGGACCCGCCCCTAATCGCAATGACATTCTCCGCGGCGGACGATACACTTGCTCCCCCCGGCGGAGAAGTGCTTTGGCTTTGGGGGCAGTACTTTCCCTACGAGCTGGCCAGCGGACGCACGTGGCCGGACATCGCTGAGGAGGTGGCCGACACGCTGCTCGCCCAATTTGAGCAGTATGCACCCGGAACGCGGCAGTCAATTGTCGGCCAGCTCTTCCAGCACCCCGAGTGGCTGGAGAAACACCTAGGGCTGTATCGGGGAAATGTGATGCATCTTGAGATGAGCATCGACCAAATGTTCTCGGCACGACCTCTTTTTGGGGCCTCGGATTACGAGGGGCCGGTAGACGACCTCTTTCTGACGGGGGCGAGCACGCATCCAGGGGGAGGAATCATGGGGGCGTCCGGGCGAAATGCTGCCCGTGTGGTGCTGAAAAACGTGGCGTGATATTCCACTCAATAATAGCTGATAATGCCACTGAATGAGCTATCTATCTTTCCATCTGATCTTCCTAGTCCCTCCAATCCTCCTCATGGTGGCGTTTCACCGACGCCCGAGACGGATGGACGACGACATGCGGGTTGATTTGGCGATTCCGATTGTCTGCTTGATCGCATTTACGTACACGACTCCGTGGGACAATTACCTCGTCGCCCAGGAGGTGTGGTGGTACGGCGCCAATCGAGTCGTCGGGACCATCGGGTATGTGCCCGTTGAGGAATATATGTTCTTCGTGCTGCAGCCCATCCTGACGGGGCTCTTCCTTTATCAGTATCTGTACCGGGTTTCCCCAACCCCGAACACATACGCGTCGGCGGCGTCTTGGAGCGGAGCAGCACTGTTTGCCGGAATCACCGGGCTGGGGGCGTTTCTGCTAATGGACGGCCGTGCCTCAACGCTTTATTTGGCCCTCATTCTGGTGTGGGCCCCGCCCATCCTGGCGGGGATGTGGCTCTACGATGGGGAGACGCTCTGGGCCTTTCGGGACAGCGTCCTCGTGACAACGGCCCTCCCAACGGCGTACCTCTGGGTGGCCGATGCAGTGGCCATCCACTCCCGCATCTGGACGATCTCGCCCGAGTACACCGTCGGGGCATCGGTCCTCGGGTTGCCCCTGGAAGAAGCGTTGTTCTTCCTGTTCACAAACCTTCTGGTAGTGCAAGGCATTCTCCTGCTCCTGTACGGATCGCACAGGGCAGTTACACCGGACCAGGCGACGCGCCTGTCCGCGACCTAATATATAACTTTTCCCTCACAATTTGGGAAGACGCGTCGGATTTTTCCATTGGCAGTCGCACGTCCTCGCAGTTATACTACCACAAGTGATTCCCAGTTTTTTACTCACTGCGAGGAGCATTCGCGACTTGAGTCTCGTCAGCAAACACAACTGGGACGGTTCCGAATCGGCCCTAGCGGCCCGACCGGACCTGCTCACACTATCACCCAAACAACCCGAACCTACCCATGCTACAAGAACTTCCCACCCTGACGCCGGGCCAGTATAGCCTGGTGTTCAACATGTTCTCTTTCACCGTTGCGACCATGACGGCTTCCTTTGTGTTCTTCGTCCTGGCGCGCAACAACGTAGCGCCGAAGTACCGGATTTCGATGATGGTCTCGGCGCTGGTGGTCTTCATTGCCGGCTACCACTACTTCCGAATCACCAGCAGTTGGGAAGCCGCGTATGCCCTGCAGAATGGGATGTACCAGCCCACCGGTGAGCTATTTAACGACGCGTACCGCTATGTGGACTGGCTCCTTACGGTGCCGCTGCTGACCGTAGAGTTGGTGCTCGTCATGGGCCTTCCGAAGAACGAGCGCGGTCCGTTGGCCGCGAAGCTTGGATTCCTGGCGGCCCTCATGATCGTGCTCGGGTACCCCGGTGAGGTCAGTGAGAACGCGGCCCTCTTCGGGACCCGCGGTCTCTGGGGCTTCCTGAGCACCATTCCGTTCGTTTGGATCCTGTACATCCTCTTCACCCAGTTGGGTGATACGATTCAGCGGCAGAGCAGTCGCGTGTCGACGCTTCTCGGCAACGCCCGGCTGCTGCTGCTGGCCACCTGGGGCTTCTACCCGATTGCGTACATGATCCCGATGGCATTCCCTGAGGCGTTCCCGAGCAACACCCCGGGAACCATCGTGGCCCTTCAGGTCGGATACACGATCGCGGACGTTCTCGCGAAGGCCGGATACGGCGTGCTTATCTACAACATCGCCAAGGCCAAGTCCGAAGAGGAAGGCTTCAACGTCAGTGAGATGGTGGAGCCGGCCACGGCCAGTGCGTAACGCACTAGCCTCCCCTTCTGGACTCCATTGAAGGGGGCTGGAACGACTCGCCCGCCGTCGGAATTCTCCGGCGGCGGGTTTTTTATATGTGTCCCCTACGCACCCCTCCGGAAACCATCTATGAGAATCAGTAATTGGGAGAGCCCTTCCGTTGCCTATGGACCCGAACAACGACACCATGGAGCCTTTATCTGAGCCCGATGCGTCCGATCCCATCCTCACCATCACGGGCCCCACGGCGGTCGGCAAAACAGCGGTAAGCCTTGAGGCGGCCGAGCGGCTCAACGCCGAAATTGTCTCCGTCGACAGCCGACAGGTGTACGAGGAGCTGACGATCGGGACCGCGAAGCCATCCCCGAGCGAGCAGCGACGGGCTCCTCATCACTTCATCGGGGAGCGGTCCCTTCACGAGCCGTTCTCGGCCGGGGCGTACGCAAAGGCGGCCAACGACCGCATCCGAGCGGTCCTCGAGCGGGGACGCCGTCCGCTCGTCGTGGGGGGAGCGACACTGTACCTCCACGCCCTGCAGTACGGCCTGGCGGACATACCGGACGTGGACGATGAGGTGCGGGATGAGCTGAACCAACGGCTGGAGTCTGAGGGCCCGGACGCCCTCTACGAGGAGCTTCAGCAGGTGGACCCCAGGCAGGCCGCCGAAACCGACCCGACAAAGACCCAGAAGGTCATTCGGGCCCTTGAGGTGTACCACGGCACCGGAAAGCCCCTGTCCTACTACTACGAAAACCAACCGGAACCGCCATTTGACTACGTCACCGTGGTCCTCAACCGGGACCGAGAAAAGCTATACGACCGCATCAACCAACGCGTCGACCGGATGCTCGACGCGGGCCTTCTAGACGAGGTTCGCGACGTCATGGACATCGACGGCGTGCAGCTGGACGAGCCGCCCCTGAGCACGATCGGCTATCGGGAACCGATCCAACACCTCAAGGGCGACATTGACTACGACGAAATGGTGCGACTCGTAAAGCGCAATACGCGCCGGTACGCCAAACGGCAGCTTACGTGGTTTCGACGCTACGATGAGTACCACTGGCGGGCCGCTCCGGAGACCCGTGCGGAGGACCTAATCGAGGTGCTGGAGAACGCGTTAGACAGCACTCACTCCGCAGCGGAAGGCTCTGCTCGGTAGTCTCCCAGCACGTATCGTCGAAGGCCCGGGGCGTAGAGACGGAAGAGGGCAATTACCGTGGCCCCGCCCCACCCCGTCCAGATCCAGACCCAATACGGCCCGTCGACGTAGAAGAGATACGTCCCAATCGAGCAGAGGCCCAGCCACAACCAGGGCCATGACGGCCGCGGGCCCGCGACCCCGAGCGCGATCACGGGCACCAAGTACCACGGGTGTACAGTTGTGCTAAGGACGAACAGCGTACCGATGAGCACGAGGCATGCGCGCCGAAACGACCACTTGTACCATGCATCCAGGCCGTACAGGACAGGAAGCGATGCCAGGAAAAGCCCCCGGAAGAGTGGACCGATCGTTTTGCTCCAGTCCGCTCCGGTCCAGACCCAAAGGACGTGCTTGACCGCGTAGTACGGGCCTGCGTTAAACTCAAACAGCTTGGCAAACAAATCGACCGATGCTTTGATGTGGGGCACAGCATACGGAGCCGCGTACGGAAGGCTGAGCCCCGCCACGAGCAGTGCCCCCGGCCACACGGCGCGCCATCCGAAGCGGCGAAGCAAGAATGGGCCCAGTGCGAACGGATAGATTTTGACGAGCCCCGCCCCGGCAATTGCCAACGACGCACAGGCCCCATATCGGCGTCGAACTGCCCAGACTGCAGTCAACAGCAAGAGTGCCAATAGGGCTTCCGTATGGCCCTGGCCGGCCGTCTCGATCAGCACCAGTGGGTTCCACGCGTAGAGCAGAACGTTTCGGGTGCTTGTCAGGCGCGTGAGGACGACGACCCCGATACACTCAACCCCAACGAATAGCGTTTTGAGAACGTAGTACGACGTTGCCCAGTGTCCGTCGTAGGCCAGCCCCCCGAGGGCAAAGAAGAGCTGCGAGAGCGGGGGATAGATGCTGTAGTACTCCTGTGAGTTGAGACTCTCGTAGAGCGATGTGTCCTGGTAAGACACAAGAGCGGAATCCGACGGGACAAACCGGTACGGGTTGATGCCCTCCCATTGAAGCCATCCGTCCCAGATGTACCGGTATAAATCGTCGGTCAGTCCTGGACCAACCGGCAAATACGCAATTCGAAGGAGCAGCGCGCCCCACAACACCGCCCGCACCGATAGAACATCACGACGCCAAAGGAGCAACAGGCCCGCGCCTCCCAGAAACGATGCCCCAACCAATACCGGCCACGTGGCCCGAAACGCAGCCCAGAGGGGCCCTGAGAGCAACACGATGCCGGTACAGACCAGAAGGGTCTGCGTGGAAAAACGGACCTGGCGACTGCCCGGCATGGTACTCGAAGCGAATCACAGAACGGGGGGAGAGGCCAACGCAATCAGTTAAGGAGACACTTGCCAGCAGATGTTACGGACCACGAGTTGCGTCGGCCGCGGTTCTCCATACTTATCTAAAAATTGAGCATGCAATAACAGAAGTGAAGTCGGCAGTTTATAAGACCATCAGCTCTTTCGGGCTGCGGGTCAGGTTCTCACACCCGTCTTCTCGGAGCACGATAATGTCTTCAATGCGAACCCCGTACTGCTTTTCTGGAAGGTACACCCCAGGCTCAATCGTTACACAGGCCCCCTCTGGCAGCTCGTCGTCGGCCGTGTGCGAGACCCGGGGCCATTCGTGCACCTGAAGCCCAAGCCCGTGACCCAGCCCGTGCGTGAAGTGCTCCGCCAGTCCAGCAGCCTCAAGCGACGCTCGGGCCACAGCATCCAACTCTCTCCCCGTCATGCCGGCCCGTGCGGCATCGAGCGCGGCGTGCTGGGCCTCCAGTACTGCTTCGTAGCCCCGCCGGGCCGTATCTTCGGGCTCGCCCAGCGCCACCGTCCTCGTCATATCGGACGCGTACCCGTCCCGAAAGCACCCCATGTCGATCACGATCATATCCCCGGCGTGCAGGGACCGATCTGTGGGACGGGCGTGGGGACGCGCGCCATTGGGGCCTGAGGCAACGATGGGGTCGAACGCCATCGACTCGGCCCCCTTCTTCAAGTGACGATACACAATTTCCGCCCCGATTTCCCGCTCCGTCATGCCCGGCTCGATGAGGCCGGTAATCTCGCGGAACACGTTTTCGGTAATCGACTGGGCCCTGCGAATCCGAGAGACCTCATCTTCGGTTTTGGATCCGGCAAGCTGGGTTAGCAGGCCGGTCTTCGGAATCCACTCTACCTCCCCGTGCTCGTCCACAAGAGCATCGCGGCGAGCGACGCTGACGTGGTCGGCCTGAAACGCCACTCGCGAGAACGACTCCAAGAGACCCGCCTCCTTCACGCACGCCGAGAGTCCATCTCGGGCAATGTGGACGTCCGCCCCGTCTACTTCCGACCGGGCTTGGTCCGTGTAGCGCCCATCGGTGACGAAGGACGCCGAGTCGGGACCGACAATCAGGAGTCCACTGGATCCTGTAAAGCCACAGGCCCACCGGATCTTCGGCATCGAGGTGAGAAAAATGGCGTCGGCCTCGAGGTCGTTCAGGCGACCTCGAACACGGGACATGCGATCTGACATACGACAGGAAATCCGGGAAGCGACCAGCGACATGACCGAGGGTTCGCCTAGTCGCTGCGCTTGGACGGCCCCGAGTAGTAGTTCGGGGATTCCTTCGTAATCTCAACGTCGTGGGGGTGGCTTTCTCGGAGGCCCGCGGCGGTGGTGCGAACGAACTGGGCCGACTCGTAGAGGTCCCGAACCTCCTCGCTGCCACAGTACCCCATCGCGGCCTGGAGCCCGCCCTTCATCTGGTGGATCACCTCGCTCAGGGTGCCACTATACGGCACACGTCCTTCAACCCCCTCCGGCACCAGTTTGCGAAGCTCGTCCTCCGCGTCCTGGAAGTACCGGTCCTTGCTTCCGTCCTGCATGGCCTCGACCGAGCCCATGCCCCGGTAGCTTTTGTACTTTCGCCCCTCGTAGATGATCGTCTCGCCGGGGCTTTCTTCGACGCTTGCGAAGAGGCTTCCGATCATGACCGCACTGGCACCGGCCGCCAGTGCCTTGGGGATGTCGCCGGTCTGTTTGATGCCGCCGTCGGCAATGACGGGGACGCCGTCGGGGCGGGCCTCCTCGGCACACTCCATGATGGCGGTCAACTGCGGGACCCCAACCCCGGCCACCACGCGTGTCGTGCAGATCGACCCGGGACCGATCCCGACCTTTATGCAGTCCACCCCAGCATCGATCAGCGCGCGGGCCCCGTCGGCCGTGCCTACATTCCCGGCTACAATTTCGACCTCGCTCTCAAATCGAGCGGCGACCTGCCGGACCGTTTCCAGTACGCCCTCGGCGTGGCCGTGAGCCGTATCGACGACCACGAAATCGACCCCCACTTCGACCAGGGCCGCCACCCGATCCATGACGTCGGGCGTCACGCCCACAGCCGCCCCGACACGGAGCCGCCCGTGTTCGTCCTTGCAGGCATTGGGGTGCTTGCGGCGCTTGCGTATGTCTTTGAAGGTGATGAGGCCCTTCAGGTAGCCCTCCTCGTCCACGACGGGAAGCTTTTCCACCTTATGCGCCTGCAGGATCTCGATGGCCTCATCCAGGGTCGTGCCCACCGGCACTGTCACCAGATCGTCGGCGGTCATCATCTCCCGAATGGGCGTGTCGCCATCAAGCTCAAACCGGACGTCCCGGTTCGTCACGATCCCTACGAGCTTGTCCGACTCGTCCACCACCGGAATGCCCCCGATGGAGTAGTGCGCCATCATGTTGCGGGCATCGGCCACCGTGTCGTGGGGCGAAATCGTGATCGGGTCGAGAATCATCCCGTTCTCCGACCGCTTCACGCGTCGCACCTCGGCGGCCTGGTCTTCAATCGACATGCTTTTGTGAAGCACCCCGGCGCCCCCCTGGCGAGCCAGCGCAATGGCCATGTCCGCCTCCGTGACCGTATCCATGGCCGCGGACAGGACCGGAACGTTGAGCTTGATGTTTTGGGTCAACCAAGCGGAGGTATCCGTCTCGCGGGGCATCACCTCGGAATGGCCCGGCACGAGAAGAACATCATCGTAGGTCAGGCCTTCCGTCTTGATTTTGTCGTTGGCTGCGGTGTCGGGGGTGCCGTTCGTAACCGGTTGGGACATCGGTAGAAGGGATTATTGAAGATCAACACGTTGATAGAGCTCGCGAACTTCCTCCGGTTCTAGCCGGCGCCACTCGCCACGCTGGAGGCGGCCGGTGGTGAGCGTGGCGTACTTGGCCCGCTCCAGCTGCACGATGGTGTGCCCGAGCGCCTCCATCATGCGACGGATTTGCCGGTTGCGGCCCTCGTGCAGCTCGAGCGCAATGTCGGTTTTGCGTTGCGGGTCGAGGTACGCGACCTGATCGGCCGCCGCCGCCCCGTCGGACAGCTCCACGCCCCGCTTCAGCTGGTCGAGCTGATGGGGCTTGACGTCGTCCTGCACCCGGACGTAGTAGATCTTGGGAATCTCGTATCGGGGATGCATGAGGCGATGGGCGAGGTCCCCATCGTTGCTGACCAGAAGCACCCCGGTCGTATTTCGGTCGAGACGCCCCACCGGAAAGAGGCCGGACGGGTTGTCCTCCGGAACGCCGATCGCGTCAAGAACCGTTCGGCGGTCCTTCGGGTCGTCGGTGGTACTTATCGTGTCCTTCGGCTTGTTGAGAAGGAGATACTCAAATTCGAGCGGGTACACCTCCTCCCCGTCCACCGTTACGGTTTGTCCCTCCCGCACACGGGTGCCATGCTGGTCCACCCGCTCCCCATCAATGTGCACCCGTCCCTGCTCCACCAGATCGTCCGCATCCCGACGCGAGCAGACCCCCGCATGCGCAATGTATTTGTTGATCCGCATGCCTTCTCGGTCGGAGGACTCGGTGGCCATAGGGAACAGGCTGATTCGTACGGGGTGAAGGGACAGGCGTCGTGTCTACTCGGGCGGGCGCTCGTCGGGGGAATCGCCATTTGGGGAATCGCCAGTTTCGGCGTCCAGCATGTCGACTGAAATTCCCTCCTCCCGATCGAGTTGGAGGAGTTTGGCCCGCTCGTCGTCGAAGGCCGGGTCGTCGAGCAGGTCTTCCACCTCTCGTAGGGTCGGCAGGTCGTCCAGGGCGTCCAGGCCGAACTGCTCGAGAAAGCGGTCGGTGGTGCCGTAGAGCAGGGGGCGCCCGACTGACTCCGCCCGGCCCTCGACGCTCGCCAGGTCCATCTCCAGCAGCTTCCGAATCGCGTAGTCCGAGTTGACGCCGCGCACAAAGTCGACCTCCGGCCGGGTGACCGGCTGACGGTAGGCAATCACCGCCAGGGTTTCCATCAAGGAACGCGAGAGGGTGGTCTCCTGCTCCTCGACGTAGAAGGTCTTGGCGTAGGGCGAGAGGGGCGCCCGGGTGACCATCCGATATCCACCCGCCCAGGATTTCACCTCAAAGGCCCGATCGTGCTCCTCGTACGTGGCGTTGAGCCGGTCGAGGGCCGCGGCGACGTCGTCCTCGGACGGCTCTGAGCGCCCCGTCACGTCGCCCACGATCGTCGCGATGCGGGAGGCCGACACGGGCTCATCGGCGGCGAACAGGATCGCCTCCGCGGCCTCCACGAGCGTATGATCGTCCGCCTTGGCCGGGCGGTCGGGGCTGTGCGCCGGGGCCTCCGGTGATTCTGGAGACGCATCGTCGGGCATAAGCTACGGCAAGTCGACCAGACAGAATGCGTTCTCGGTTCTCCCCAATCCGTATTTCCTACGTGATGGACTGAAAGGTAGACGGAAGTCCGTCTCCCGAACTTGAGGGGTCGGGACGCGAGGGGGCATCGGCAGGGGGCTCCTCATCGCCACAGTACGCCTCAAATGCCTCCACGAGATCCCGAGCGATCACGTCGGCATTCCGCCCCTCAATGTGCTTCCGTTCCACCACGTACACGGGCTGGCCGTCTCGGAAGAGGGCGAAGAAGGGCGAAGAAGGCGGGATGCCGGCAAGATACTCTCGGGCCCGCTCCGTGGCCTCGAGGTCCTGCCCGGCGAACACCGTGAGGTAACGGTCCGGATGGTGATCGGTCGCGTCTTTCGCCTTGGCTACGGCCGGGCGTGCATTGCCCGCGGCGCAGCCGCAAACCGAGTTGATCACGAGCAGCATCGTTTCGTCTTCCGCCTGATCGAAGGCGGCATCGACCTCGTCGGGCGTACGCAATTCCTCGACACCGAGCTGGGTCAATTCCTTGCGCATCGGCTCAACCATCTGCTTGGGGTACGGCATGGGGGAGCACTCATTCCTTGAAGGAGAGACACGAGGCCTCCAGCGGTGGCCTGGAGGATATAGTGCTAACGTGCTACGACGAGTCCAGCTGGTTGATCCCTCCAGCCTCCTATACCAGCAGGCTTGACCCTGACTTAGTAGGCCAGCGGGACGACACAAAATGGGGCGCCCACGCGCGCCCCGGCCTCGCCCTCCACACGACGCCCTTCACACCTGGACGTGCCCCCCCACGCGCATCGCTAGGATATCTTCCCCGGTGATCCCGTAGGAGACTCCTGATGCCATTGCAGTTTCATCTACGCAGCCTCCTCCCGATGACGTTGATCATCACGCACGCCCTTCCAGAAACCGGCTCCGAGTTCCACAAGCAGACGCTGTACCACGTCCCGGAAGACACCGCCCGCCAGATCGCGAACGACTTTGAGTCGTTTGCGAACGCGTCGACCCCGGAAGCCGCCGAGGAGGCCGTCCCCTGCACAACCTACGAGTACGCTCTAAGCGACTCCTCGTCTGAGACCGCCGACCGAACAGACGGCGGCGCTCAGGACCAACAGGCACGGGGCGAGGCGAACGACGCGCCCCCTCAACCCGAAGGCTTTGTTACGGTCGACTTTCGATCGGTCGTCGCGGTTCAGGGCTATGACGACCTCTCGTAACGGCCACCCCAGCGTGGGTTGATCGGTACGCCCTGCGCGACATCATGACTTCTCCCCTCACAGTTCCCATAGTTCACAGTTCCCATAGTATGGCAGACGAGCAGGACGCAACGCACGCATGGCTTCTCGACATGGACGGCGTACTGGTACATGAGGAGGTCGTCCTCCCCGGGGCTCAGGAGTTTATCGAACGCCTTCGGGAAAAAGAGCTGCCCTTTCTCGTGCTCACCAACAATTCCATCTATACCCGGCGCGACCTATCGGCCCGGCTCGCCCGCGCCGGACTGGACGTCCCGGAGGCGAAGATCTGGACCTCGGCCGTGGCCACCGCGCAGTTTCTCTCCAACCAGGCCCCCGAGGCATCGGCGTACGCCGTCGGGGAGGCTGGGCTTACCACGGCGCTTCACGAGGTAGGCTACACGCTCACGGACGCCGACCCCGATTTCGTGGTCCTGGGCGAGACCCGTACGTATTCGTTCCAACACATCACGGCGGCCGTCCGGCTCATCGAACAAGGGGCCCGTTTTATCGCCACGAACCCGGATGTCACGGGCCCGTCGCCGGACGGGCCCCTCCCGGCCACCGGCTCCGTGGCGGCCCTCATCCGCGAGGCCACCGGCCAGAAGCCATACTTCGTTGGCAAACCCAACCCGATCATGATCCGGAGTGCGTTGAACCAGATCGAGGCGCACTCGGCAACCACGGCCATGGCGGGCGACCGCATGGACACGGACGTCATGGCCGGCATGGAGGCCGGCCTGACCACCCATCTTGTGCTGTCCGGCTCGACGCGGCGAGAGGAGATTTCGGACTTCGCCTACCGCCCGAACAATGTGGTCGAGTCGATATCAGAGCTAATTGAACGCGTGTGATTGACGGGACCGTAGCGGTCGGTGTGTGGCGCAGAGTGCGTGGCACAGGAGGAGCAGGCTGACATTCAGCTGTACTGGGCGCTCCTCGCTTCGTCTAAGCAGCGGCGATGGTGCACGAGACCTGAGCTGAAACTTACGGCTCACCCGCAATAACAGAAAATAGCGGGCAGATCGCGCACGGCATGATTGGGCAACCGAACGGGCAATTCCCGTTGACGACCACACAACGCCGATCCCGAACTACATTTCCTCCGGCGGCGCTTTGTCATCCTGAGCCGGCACCGGCTGTCGTGCCGCCACTCAGGGAGGTGGACCCTCACGTGAAATCCCCTCGCAGGAAGCGTTTACATGACTCTAGGGTCACAACTCGCCTCCGGATGCACCAATTAGTGTGGGTCCGTGAAGGCACGGCATCCGCGATTCCTCCCCGCTATTTTGCCACGCATACGAACCACCGAAATGGAAGCGACTGACAAGAACGCCGCCATCGAGTCATCCCGATCCGCACGATCAGCCGCTCAAGAGAGCATCCAGCGCGCGCTCGATCAGGGCGCGGAGCAGGGCCAGATTCATCGCCTTCACCAGTGGGCTACGATGCTAAACGAACTCTACCACGAGGACGAACGGGATACGTGAGGCCGGGTCGGGACCGCACACAGCACCCAGTGCGAACAGCCTCGATTCATCAATCCGACAGCCCCCCCCTTACTGTACTTTCTCCGCCTCGCCTCTCGGACTCGAAACAAGAGTTAGGTTGATTCTGGCTCATTCCACGTCGGCGGACGGCGAGGTTGCACACCGTGATTGATCCTTCTGCAGACAGAAGAGGCCGTCACATTGGACGACGGTTCAAAGAATTAGAGCCTGACGGCATCGGAGCAGACAGACCAGAAAACTGCGTCTCGGGATTCCTCACGTCCTGTACTAGACGGGAATGGAGTTTCCGAAAGCCGATTGCGGTTCCTTTGTGACCGAGTAGAATTGGAGTCACGGGAATCACCGGGCGGTCGCAGGAATGTTGCGGCTCAGAATGGCGGCGGCTCGTCAACCAACTACTCAATTTTGGGCCCCGCCTCTCCCCTGGCCTGCGGGCGCCTCCCCCGGTCCCA